>Ga0307507_10002303_pt1 | contig 40637 bp, 18 predicted proteins | sample 7_EM_MG_FD_207223 | JGI IMG/M metagenome (GOLD analysis project Ga0307507, IMG submission 207223) | Populus trichocarpa ectomycorrhiza microbial communities from riparian zone in the Pacific Northwest, United States - 7_EM | ecosystem: Host-associated > Plants > Roots > Unclassified | place...
TTTCCCCGGGGCCCCCCCCCCCCCCCCCCCCCCCCCCCCCCCCTATATAGAGCTTTTACTTAATTTAGTAGTAGTAAGGCTAAGACGCCTTAGTTACTGCTAGGTAGCTTATATAGGGCTTTAGTAGAGCCTCGTGTAGAGCTTTGTACAGAGCTTTGTATAGAGCCTCGTGTAGAGCTTTGTACAGAGCTTTGTATAGAGCTTCGTGTAGAGCTTTATAGAGCCTTATATAGAGCCACGTGCAGGCGTGCAGATATATAGGCGTGCAGACGTGCAGACGTGTAGACGTGTAGACGTGCAGACGTTTATACTGGCGATTAATTATAGAGACGTTTGTAGAGACGATTGTATAGGTAATTATAAGGACGTTTAATTGATTGGTTGATTGATGGTATAGGCATTCGTATAGGTATTCATACGGGCGATCGTGCAGACGTTCGCAGTGCTTTAATCAATATTCAATATCAATATAAGGGTGTATTAATATTGATATTGAACGCGCTTTCAGTATTAATATTATATTGAATATTAAACCTGGGTAGGTCTTATGCAGAGTCTTAGTACGTATTTTAGGTTAAATTTAGGCTCTAAATTAATTAAATTAGGCTCGGAGCTTCAAAGGACGATTGATCTTTTATAGCTACTTGCAAATATCATAACCTTTGGCTTGGTATTATAGTTGTTAACTGCTTTAATAATCCTCCGCCGTCTAGCAAGACCTCATCTATTAACTATACAGCTACTATTTTATTACCTGCTATAATGTTACTACGTAGCCAGCTCTTTAAACACTCTGTGCGCTTAATATTTGTACTTCCTAGTAACATACAGTCCCATGATATTATTCGCCGAGCACCTAAGAAGACTTGCTCTGCCTCTACTAACATAGAGGGTATAGATAGTATATTAATCGCCATCTGAGAAAGTCATAGGTAGTTACTGCAATATATTGGATTAAGCCACCAATCAAGCGCTGTTCCTTGGATTGATATAGGCTTCGCATTAATAAAGTCTTTGTATTCTTCTTTAATACCACCAGTAACATTAAGCAGGCGTATATAGAGCTTAGTATTAGAAGGCTCATTGGCTTTATTAATTAAGGAAGTAAATGCTAAGGCAACTGGGCAATTTAAATACTCATCCTCCCAAAGCTTCCTTACTGCATTAAATATAGGCTTATACTAATTCTTCCTCTAGTGCTTTATAATATAGAGTTTCCAATATAACAAATAAAGGAGGACTAACACGGCGTATACAGAAGTCTTATTGGTAAGCTTATAATATTTATTAAAGGCGTACTAGCTCGTAATAACAATAGAAAGGAAGCATACATTTAGTTAAAATCATTTCTATAATATCAGATTTAGCAAAGCCTTTAAGGTATTAAAAAACTCACCTTTAAACGCTTGTAGTGTTTAATAAGTAAATCCATTATATATAGCGTCTAGTTAATTAATAAGAAGTTACCCTAATTTATTAAAGTAACCTTATAGAACGGCTACAGGAAGGAGTGTATTTTATTAATAATTTTCCAGTCCTCTGGCATAAGGTAGTCATCTTTTACTTCTTTATACCAGTTAGTTGTATAGGCGATAATTACCAATTAAACTTTCTCCTGCTTAATAATGTCAAGGACTATAAACCACAAGTTCCAATATATATTATTATCCATAGGAATAGATCTTCTATATAGAGCTTTAAACTTATTCTAGCAAAACTCTAAGGAGCGGATATAAACAATAAGGTTATAAACTTTGCCTAGTATACCAATCTCTCTCCAGCCAGCAGCTTTAGCTTCCTTTATCCTCTATATAAGCTTCTTATTAATCACTAAATTCTCATTAAGATCCATCTGTCGCACGGCCTTATCTATAGCGTCTATGTTTTTAAGGTAGAGGAAGGCTTAAAGGGCAAGGTTAACAATATAACCACTACATTAAATTCGGTTATAAATAGGATTCCAGTATAGCAGTTTTCTCTCTTAAAGGCTTATAGATATAAAGCGACACATCTTATCATTAGCGCCATAATTATCGCCACATATATAGCCAATTCTATTAAGAATATTATAGCCCTCAGCAACTTAAATAAAGGCAGCGGCTTGGTCCTCACCACCATATAAGGAAAGCTCCGGTAGAGCTAGAAGAGCCTTCTGTAATATATATATATCTAAATCAATAAAGTAGGCGATGATTGCTTAAAAGGCTTAGTGGTTTAGTGACGTCCACATATCAATTAAAAAGTAGATTTTTGAGAGAGAGTAATAAAGCTTTAATTTTAGTATTTCGCGATATACTACAAAGGAAGTCTTAATCAGCTTTGGTATAGTTCCTACAGCAGTAACTAGGACGTCTTCTACTATATAATTAACTGTTATAAGTAACACCTATAGCTCTGGCCATGTAGCTGCATTATATGGTAGATTTTAAAGGGTAATTAATTAGGTAAGAGCTTTATTAACGGCTTTATAATTAATAGTAGATCAAAGGATCTTTTCTTTATACCTTTTAAGCTATACCTGCTTCTAATTCTCCATCTTATTAAATATATTTAAAAGCCGTTCCTGCCAAAGCTTCTTGGCCTTAATCTCTTCTACTTAAATCTTAATACCGTGCTGCTTTACCAAGTATACATAAGCAGATATAAGAGAGGCAGAGTCCCATTCGCACATAGAATAATACCAGATCTTATTCTTGCTATCACAACTAGGCTTACTAGGAAGAGGGTCGCGGGCAAGACCTCAGGTAGAAGTCGCAGCGAGCTTACACTTTCAACAAGGTTTTAGAGGAGTTAAAGTATCTGCAATAAAGCTACTTAATTACTCATCGCCGGCATTAGAATGGGTAAACCAATCAAAATCAAGCTCCAAAAGGATAGAAGAGTCGTCATCAGTAATATCAGTAGATAAGGGAGGCATAGTATCAAGGGTGTTAAAGTAGGTAAGAGCTTCAAATTTTGAAAATGCGTTGTGTGAGAATTATAGTGGTTAATTAGATAACTACAAATTTCTAAAATGTATAGGGCACTCTACCAAATTAGGAAGGTATAAGCATGCAAGGAGGCTCTAAAAGGCATCTACCAAGGCATCTAAGCTCTTTTTTTACCTTACTTCTTAAAATATATTCAATATTCAATATATTGAATATTAACACCTTTTGTATTGACATTGAATATTAAACGTTTAATATTTAATATTTAATAACTCTAATTAATATTAAATATAGATTAAAGCACTGGACGTTCGTAGAGCCGTTTATAGAGCTGTTCGTATAGATAATTATAGAGCCTTCCTAGTATATCAGTGCTGCGTATTAGTAGAGCTTTAGAGCTCCGTATCAAGCTTCAAGTAGAACTTCAAGTAAAACTTCAAGTAGAACTTTGAGTAGAACTTCGAGTAGAGCTCCGAGTAGAGCTTTAAGTAGAGCTTTAAGCTTAAGGGGGAGACCCCCTTGGACCCCCCTGCGTACTGCGTGCTCTATTCACTGCGTGGGCAGAGCTCTTGCAGAGGCTTTGGTAGAGCGTTTAGTAGAGCTTTTGCAGAGCTTCGTGTAGAGCATCGTGTAAGCTTTGTATAGAGCTTCTATAGAGCTACATGCAGGCGTGCAGACGTTCGTACGGGCGATCAATCGTAGAGACGTTTATAGAGACGATCGTATAGGTAATTGTATAGACGTTTGATCGATTGTATGGGCGTTCGTACGGCTAATTGTAGAACCTTCCTAGTATATTAGTACTGCGTGTTAGTAGAGCTTTAGAGCTCTATATCAAGCTTCAAGTGGAGCTGAGGAGAACTTTGAGTTCAAGGGGGAGACCCCCTTGGACCCCCCCTGTGTACTGCGTGCTCCATTCACTGCATGGGCAGAGCTCTTGCAGAGGCTTTGGTAGAGTGTTTAGTAGAGCTTTTGCAGAGCTTTGTACGGAGGTTCGTGCAGAGCTTTCGTAGAGCTTTGGTAGAGCTCCATGCAGAGCTTTGATAGAGCTTCGAGCAGAGCTTTGATAGAGCTTTGTATAGGCGTCCGTGTAGGCGTCCGTGTAGGCGTTCGTACAGACGTTTGTAGAGACAATCGTACAGACGTTCGTACGGACGATTGTATGGGCAATTGTAGACGTTTGTAGACGCTCGTAGACACGTTTATACGGGCGTCTGATTGATTGTATGGGCGTTTGATTGATTGATCGTATGGACGTTTGATTGATCGATCGTATGGGCGTTCGTACGGGCGTTCGTACGGGCGTTCGTATGGGCGATTGATCGATTGATCAATTGTATGGACGTTCGTAGAGACGTTCGTACGAGCGTCTGATTGATTGTATAGGCATTTGATTGATCGATTGTAGAGCCGTACGTAGAGACGATTGTACGGGCGTTTGGTTGGTTGATTGATCGGTTGGCTGACTGATTGTATAAGCAATTGTAGAGACGTTCGTACGGGCATTTATAGGACGTACGGGCGTTCGTATAGGCAATTGATCGATTGATTGTATGGGCGTTCATACGGGCGATCGTGTAGACGTTTGTAGAGCCGTTTGTAGAGCCGTTTGTACGGACGGGCAATTGTAGAGCCGCCGTAGAGGTGTTTGTAGAGACGTTCGTAGAGACGATTGTGAGACTTCCTAGTATATTAGTGCTGCGTGTTAGTAGAGCTTTGGAGCTCCGTATAGGGCTTCGAGCAGAGCTTCGAGCGGAGCTTCAAGGGGGAGACCCCCTTGGACCCCCTGCGCATTGCGTGCTCTATTTTATTCTATGGCCAGTACACTAGATAGGCAGAGGTGTTGCAAAGCCTTTAGTAGAGCTTTCGGTAGAGCTTTTGTAGAGCTTCGTACTAAGCTTTGTGCAGAGCTTTTGCAGGGCTTTAGTAGAGCTTGGTGCAGAGCTTTTGCAGAGCTTTGGTAGAGTTCGTTGTTTTGAAGTTCGTCACGTGGAATCTGCCATAACTTACTGTGCGCTACCTTTTTTATCCAATCAGAAGCCAGCTTGGCGAAGTTTGAAATCTAGGACCCGAAAATATAGCTCGTACCTCGGGTCAATTATTTATATATAAATAAGAGTTTTAATGTATATTGCGCTTATTAATTATATAATTATATAATTATATATATGTAAGGAGTAGTCCGCGTGGGCCCAATAGGGATCCGAATCGGACGTTAAGCAATGAATAATAATATGTTTAAATATATTTAAATTAATATATTTAGATTATAATACTAGTATTAGATAAGCTATATTTTATATTTTATAAAATTCTATCCAAAGGCTATTAAGTTATAGGTGGTATAAAAAGGTGTATTTTGGTCTTTTTTGGTGAGGAAAACCGTGCACGACGTGGGCCCGTGCATAAGGTGGTCCGCGATGTTATCTTAGATGTTAAGAATTGGCCTCTGCGGACGAGGTAGCTAAGAATCAACCAGGATCCGTATATGGCTGTTCAAGATTGCCCATCCGCCAACTCCTATCGCATCTCCTTCCAATGCCGGACCTCGGTGACCTGAGAAATCTGCTCCAAAAGCACAAAAAGCCAGCCGCTGGCCAGAAAATGCGATATTTTCTTCCTAATGGATCCTTAGAGCAAATTTTAACACTGAACACTGTGCAAAACGCTCTATCAGACCCTTCTTTCCAGATCCCACCACACAAGAAGGATAGTACGGCGCAAACGGTCATAAGGGAGGCCAGGAAAGTTTTTGCAGTCTTGGTGGAGCTGAAATTGGAACATGCACTTGCTCAGTTCATCGAAAATGAGATCATGGATAAAGAGCTACCTGTGGACGAGAAGATACTAGAACGTGTTATTTGTAGTGGGGATGCAAGAGACTTTATATACCGTCAGTGGGAGTACTTAGCATATAACTTTCGAAGAGGACCATATCAACGTGAAATCCGAACCGAAATAATCCTACCCTATCTCGAAGAGGAAAAAATTGGTGGTGGGGGGTATTCTACTGTCTATGAAGTCTTCATCCACTCCGCGCATCAGGACTTCAAAACAAAATTTCCAGAAAACGTAAGATATCGATATAATTACACCTGCTTTGACATTGATTTTGATTCTAGGGAGTTATGATGGTTCGTAAAAAGCTCACGGCATTCAATTCCACGTCTACACCCAAAGACGAAGCAGAGCTCTTGTTCCTCCTCAGCAGCCATAAGCATGATAATATCGTAGAACTCCTGACGTCTTATTCGCAAGATGGAGTGGTAAATCTAATATTTGAGCGAGCAGATATGGACCTCCATCACTTCTTGCTCCAAGAAAAGCGCGTCTATGGGTTTGAAGATGATAGAGCAACCCTGAAGGCACTTCATGGCCTTTCAAGCGGCTTAAAGTATATTCACTGCTTCGAGCCAATGGAATCGCACCAGAATGATGGATCAGTCGCTCAGATGCTTGGATGTCATCAAGACATTAAGCCGAGAAACATTTTGGTGCGAGGTACGGACTTTATACTCGCAGACTTTGGCCTCATGAGACTGAGAGCCAGCGGAGAGGATTCTAAAACGCTCTGGAAGGACGGCACTTATGAATACGGGGCACCCGAGTGTCGAGACCCGTTAACACTTCAGCAAGGACGAGTTGGACGCGCCTCAGATATATGGTCTTTAGGCTGCGTTGTTTCGGAGCTCGTGGTCTACCTAAAAAGAGGCCATAATGGAGTTTCAAAGTTCCGAGATTTGCGAGTGACGGATAATACATATGGCAAGACAAGGTGTTTTCATAACAACTTAGGCCCAAATCCATATGTCATGGGATACCTCTCGGAGATTGGCGATGAGGCTGGGGATGAAACTAAGCCGAAGCCCATGTCGGAGCTTTACCTTTTAATTCAAGATATGTTCGCTACGTCCCCGGCGGACCGACTGGACGCTAATATCGTCGAGAGCCGTCTATCTCGTATTGCTACACAAGCGCTTCTGAAAGATTTACTGGAAGCCATTGATGCATATCTAAGCAAGCCAAATGGTGATTCAGTCACCAATGTTTTCCGAGTAAGACTTCGACTTGAGGAGAAGCGTCTACGAGCCTGGGCAGGATTGCTGGGCCTTTGCCCAATCCATGAACAGAAAAGGATAGTCGGTTCACAAAGTTTCACTTCCTTTTCCCAGATCTGGCGAGACCTAGAGCTCGCGATTTGGGATCTCAAAGTCAACTGTCCATTTGAAACAACACAAGCCAACGAGGATTTCATTGTCTTGAAAATGCATCAAACAAACGACAGCATTTACAACCAACTTTCAGAAATCGATAAAGCTTCTGCAGATGGTATATTCGCCGCTTTGAGTACTGCAGACACGGAAACTAAGGCGTTACTGTCGATAAGTCAACTCTCTCAGCAAAGACACTTTCAATATCAGAACATAGGCACCATTGCTGCGATGAAGTACATGTCTATACTTCTTGCTAAGCAACCTGAGGGCCCACAATATGGCTCAAAGCTTGACCAGTCCTTAATTGAAAGGGATTATGAGCATATCAATGATGAAGCACGCCCCGAGACGTTCTGGTACAACTTCGGGTACCAGGAAAGTGAGAGAGACAAAATCCTTATCGAGTGGAAGGGCTATGGCGCAAAGTGGAAGATAGACCCTAAAAGTAGGGAATTTAAAGAGAGGGGGGAGGCGATGTTTGATCGTATCCAAGGGCTAGTTGCGATGCTATGCCAACCCAAACCTGCGGGTTTCCAAGTTCTAGACTGTCTTGGTTGTTTCCATGATGCTCAGCAGCAGAAGTTCGGCATAGTTTACAAATTCCCATCTAATCAGTCAACTCCAATTCGACTTCACCACTTTCTGCGAAAAAGGGACCGTTCGGCTAAACTATCTCCTCACATTGGGGAAAAGGTCGCCTTAGCGAGAGCTCTAGCCATATCTTTACACGCTTTTCACATCTCGGGCTGGATCCATAAGGATATCAATTCACGCAATATTCTCTTTTTCACCCCGTCCTCGGAAAATAAAGACGTGGAACTTGCTAAACCTTATGTCGTGGGCTTTAATCATAGCCGTGAAGATGATGAGCGCGCGTATACAGAGGGGACTGATTTCCTCAGTGAGTGGAGAAAGTACCAGCATCCCAATTATCAAACAAGTTCAATGCCATTCAAGAGAGAGTATGATTACTACTCCTTTGGACTTGTACTTATAGAGATTGGGGCATGGGAACGCTTGAGCAATGTCTACAGCAAATACGAAACCGAGACTCCTTCCCAGCTAAGACAGTCAGTGATCTACTTGGACTGGAGCTATCTTGGAGCGCCATATGGATCGCCTAAACTTCTGGAGCTGGATCGCTTGATTTTATTGGTGGACTGGACTGGATCTGTGCTTATGGAGGCTCCTGGCGCTCTAGTTCCATTCCTTATTTAGACATAAGGCTGAGAAGGACAGGACGCTAAGGAGTTAGTGTAGGTGGTGGCGGCCAATTAGTGACTTTTGTAGTATTACACCGTCTCAAAAGACGGTTAATTGCCCGTAGAATTAAGGAGTTACCCTCCCGTCGCTCCTACTACGCATACTACTCATTAATTTGGTGTTTTGTTTCCACTATGGCCACTAAACAAACTCACCTACCAGCAACGAATTAATCTAGTATTGCGCGCTTCTTGCCTAATTACTCAGCTACACCCCCATCTGATAATGTTATTCTTGCCCTAGAATCTATTAACTCTGCAGCCAAAGGCTGCCCGGAGGTGGAGGAGTTCAAATATAGCGGTAGGCAGTATATCCGGTGCAAGTCCCTTACGCTCGGCATTAAAAACACTAAGCCTTGCACGTTACCAATATGGAAATGGGGGGAGGACGTTCAGCTTAAGGGCGCGGTTGGCGATAGGAAGAAGGTGTACTACTACTACTACATCTATAAGAGGGCGAGGCGTCAGCAGGAGCTCATAATAATCTCATTAAAATGTACTACTGCTTTAAATCACCTTATTAACAATCACTAGATAAACTAATATACTGGCTTTCTTAAGCCTCCTAAACCAAGCAACTCCAACCAGCTAACAATTGAGGACTATCCTAAGCAGCGGGTGCTTAAGCAGAGGTTAAACTTTAAGGCGTTTAAGCAGCTATTAATTAGGTGGATTGTCTGCTATTATATTACCTTCTTCTAATTTAAAAACGAGTACTTCTAAAGCCTTCTCTATTACCTCTATCCAGCCCTTCTAAAATTCCTACTAAAAGCTGGAAAGACAATCTGGGGCTGGGTTATGGCAGAATTTAAGTAGAAGAAGGATAACCTAAAGAAGGAGCTGGCCTCTACTTATAGCTCTATATCTACATCCTTTGATTTATGGACATCGCCAAACTCCTATATAATTCTTAGTGTTGTTAGTTATTTTATTAACCAATATAGAAGGCGACGATATGTAGTTCTAGGGCTTTATAAGGTTATTAGTAAACACTCTAGTGAGAATATAGCGGCTATTCTACTAAAGCTGATTAAGGAGTATGGATTTAAAGGTAATGTTGGCTATTTTATAGGCGATAATGCAGAGTTAAATAATATATGCGTTAATGCGGTTCTTTAAGTTCTATACCTAAAGATGCCAGCAAAGAAATGAAAAGCTTGTTAGCTACGCTGCTTTAGCCATATTGTTAACCTCTGCGCGCAAGCCTTTATAATTGGAAAGGACGCTAAGAAGATTTATAAGGAAATAGCGTCTGCGTACTATAAGATAGACTTTAAGAGGGTTTAGGAGCTCTAGAAGAAGTGGGGGTCTATTAGATTACTTTATAATTTTATCTAGTATATTTAAATAACTCCCTAGAGGCATAGGTTCTTTAAGAGTATTAAAATTAGAGGGGATCTGGCAAAGTATAACTGCTTAGAGGTAAGTAATATTTTTAAAAGTGGTAATATTTGCTACCTAGTCCGTTGCCGGACTAATTAGATTATTAGGATTTAGTTCTGCCGTATCCAGCCGCCCTATGGTTGCAATCTTCTATTTTCTTATACTCTACTAAAAGCGACACTAATAATTTACTAGCTTATTCAAAATAATTAAACTCGCTGGAACTTGCTCTTTATAGCAATTACCCGGTTTCTAAATTGCCGCGAACGTATAACTCGGTTCTATAATAACTATGTTCTATTTACTAACTTAAAGCCTCTTACTAAGGAGGACTACCTTAAGCCCCACTAATAGAAAGAGCTTAAACACCTTTATACGCACCTAGAATCTTTTTACAAGGCGACTATTATGGTAGAGGGTAATTGTATAGGCCTTGCTAATCATTTCTAGACGCTAGATTAGCTTATTAATGAACTCTATACTACTAAAGATTGGTTCCTTGAGCTTGCGGCTCCATGTTAACCTAATAATTAAAACTATAAGCTGCTATCTGGCTGTGTAAGCGCTGCATAGGAGAAGTATAAGAAGTACTTTAAGAAGGCTAATAAGACACCTACTTATTACGCCGCCATTATAATGAATCCGACGCTTAAGATGGAATGGTTTTACTAGAAATGGGGGTTAGATAAGAACAAGAAGGCCTAAATTAATAAGATTAAAAAGAAGGTTTAGGATATGTTTAAAGACTATAAAGGTAAGAGCTTTGGATTACAGCCTTAAGATCCATTAATTTATCCTATTAAGAAGAAAAAGGACTACACCTCTGCTTATAATTATAAGCGCATTAAACGCACCCACCAAACCTCTGTAGTAAAGAAGGATAGTGCTTTAGATAAGTATCTAAAAGAGGGCCCTCTTAAAGTCGCCAATAATAAAGATTTTAATGTAATTAACTATTAGCAAAGGCTCTATTACAGTTAACCCGACCTCGCCCACTTTGCCCTTAACGTACTCGCTCCTCTACCTATAAGCGACGAATGCGAACGCCTGTTTAGCAGTTGTAAGATACTCCTTAAGGACCGACGCTTGCGCCTAAAGATGGATATAATCAAGGCAAATAAATGGCTTTGCTATAGCTACGGGCCCCTAAGAAGTAATACATTTAATAATAAGGGCGTTGGATTAGTGGAAGGAGAGCCTTAGCTGTTACCTCTATATAACCCTACACTGGAGCAGCTTAGGGAGTATATTAAGGAGCGCCAAGCTGCGGATGTGGCCGCCGCTGCTACTACCCAGGTGGAGGAAGAGGATGCAGAGGAGGACGATAAGGAGGTTCTGGCGATGATAGAGCGTGCTGGCGGTAAGGGTGGGGGCAATAATAAGAATAAGGGCAACAATAAGGACGTATTTAAGACAATTGAGGCCTTTAAGGAGTAATATATAAGGAGTAATATAAACAATTTGGGCCGAATTTGGTAGTCCGTATAACTTCCTACTGCAACACTAAAGGATGCCAAGACTTACTATAAATAGTATATGGATTGTATGGCGCTCTTGGAGCCAAATCGCGATAGAACCGGAGTGGACTGGATTTGAGCCTAGATCCAGTCCAGTCCAGTCCAAGTAGACCACTGCTTTAAGACAGCGATACATTAAGATCTGCGACGAGCAGATATTAGAGAGGATGGGCCCAACATATTACGCAGTCACTAAGACATGTCTTCTAGCCGATTCCCAGCTCGGTGGTGAGGAATTAGATTCAGCTATGGATTTCCAAAGGGATGTGGTGGACAAGCTTGGCAGTTGCTGCTTTTAATGATTTTTTTTCTTTACAGATATCTGGTGTTTACAGCTCCTCTACATACTATATTCTGTTTGTGATTTCTTTAGGCGGGAGGCTTCCCGGTTTTTGAATCGAAAGTTGTTGCTCCTAGATAGTGTAAGTTAGAGTTTTAGTGGATATCTATCAAGGGAGTGACTACTCGAGTAAGTTGTTTGGGAATCCTTAGCGTATAAGTGTCATCTATTTGCTACAATAGCACCTCCTTAGCCATAGTCATCAAGTAGCGATTGTAGACATACATCGATACTGAAGTTCCCCCCCCCAAATAGCTCAGTCAGGAGCCGAAGAAGCTTCGCTCCGTCAATATAACGTGCGTCGAGTGTTTGGATTTCTGTCATCTTGTGTCAAACTGAATCGAGGTTCCTTACTACCATCTTAATACTGGCTTCAAGTCTAGAACCCTATGTCTCATTACCCCGCTACTTACCTCGTATGTCTCATTGAATGTCTTATTGAATGTCTAAATACTTGTTTCCATTACAGAATGACGATGTAGTTGTTATTCTATTTGTAACCTATTTATTACCTATCTAGTGTATATATAGAGGCTCTAGAGCCCTCTTTAATAGACAGAGTTCTTATACCTAATTGTCCGTTTGACAGTTATGAGCCCGGGCCAACTACTGTATTATCTTTAATTCCAAAGCCTTTATTCCAATTAATTATTATCTTAATTATAGACAACTATAACAATAAACTCTTAACAAGAAACTAGACCTGTTATTATATTATCCATTATCCTTGCAAGCCTAAACAATTGGGACGAATGGATTAAGGTTATTAAGTTAAAAGCAAATAACAATTATCTCTAGGAGTATGTTGACCTATTAACACCCAAGACTAATTTACTAAAGCTTAAGGTACCTGTTTGCGCCTTACCCAAGGATGCTAATAGCCGGGGGAAGACGAAGCTCGCAGAGCTAGATGAGGAGGAGAAGGAGGAGCTCTATACGCTTAAAGCCGACCATAGGGACGATATGAAGCTATACAGAAAACAGCTGTCAGCTCTTAATATATTGCACAGCCACATCCTAAGCTCCATCTTACGTACCTACCTTATCTATACGTTTAAATGCACAACTACCTATAACGTCTTAGTGTCTCTTAAGAAGAGAATTACTCTGACTAATAATATAAGAAAGCTTTGAGTAGCTACCTAGTATATATAGCTTAAGAAAGCGCCTCGGAACCAGAACTTTAAGGTCTAGTTAAAGGAGTAGAAGAAGGTATATACTAAGTACAAGGAGCTAGATCTACCTAAGGTAAATAGTAACCAGTCAGTAAGAGACTTCGTGTATATAGTTAATTTGATTACTCCAAGCTGGTCCGAATATTGGAAGAACCAGCTTAAAAGGATAGAGTGGAAGAAGAAGAAGCTTCCTAGCTTCTTTAAATTGGTCGAAATATACCAAAATCACCATCGTACGGAACTTGCCTAGATAGGCAAGAGTCCACAAGAAGGATCCTTTATAGTCTCCTCCAAGGATAAGTTAAGCGAGTCACCTAAATTAAAGCCTAAATCGTTAGCGGATGAGTAAAAAAAGGAAAGGAGACCGCCGCCAGAGTGCCTATACGGAAAGCGTTACTACTTCAACAAATACTAGTATATTATAGAGTCGATTCCTCACCCATCTTAGTTTACATTAAGTGACGAAATTCAGAAGAAGGTGGATAAAAAGATCGCCAATATAACGCCTAAAATTAAGGCTTATATTAAGCAAATTAAAAAGGACAATTAAGCCAATAAAAAGGACAATCAAGTCAACAAACAGCCAAAGAATGGCAATAACTAGAAGAGCTCTCAAGAGCCTAAAGGAGCCTTTGCGGTTTATTAAAAAGGAACCTACAAGCTTCGCGACAGCGTTCTTCTTAACTCAGGAACCACTATACACATTATTAATGATTGAGCTAGATTTATCAGCGATATTAAACCTACATCAGAGCAAATCTACACAGGCTCGCATATAGAAGAAATCGTAGGCTATAGCACAGCTGTAGTTACGATTGACCACCCAAAAGGGAAGAGACAGATACAGCTCTTAGGAGCAGCCTTTATACCAAGCTTCTACACTAACCTAGTATACCTCTAAAAGCTTAATAATAAGGGAGTCTACTAGAGCAATAAAGAGAACACTCTTTACTACGGTAATAATAAGATGTACGCCTATTATGACTACCACTGTGGTCAGATTACTATTAAATACAATAAGCCAAAGATAAGCGCTTCACAAGAAGCCTTATTTGTGACTTAACCATTAAACCAATTATTAAAGCTATTAAAGTAATTATTAAAATAATTGTTGAAGCCTCTACCAAATTAAAAGGTAGAAGGACGGCTATGGCGCAGTTAACTTGGATACGCAGAAATAAATACAATTAGGCGATTGCCTAAGGAATTAACTAGGGCAGTTATAAAAGGCCCTATAACAGTTAAAAATAAGTCTTATGCAGTTAACAAAGCTTACAAGGAAATATTAAAAAGGACACCTATAAGCAAAATCACTAATTAAGACATTGCGGTAAAGTCTTTGGCTCTAAATACCCTAAAGTAGAATAGTTCTGCGGAACGTTCTAGGGGGGTAAGTATATTAGAGGACAAGGACAAGACACAAATAGATATTAGTGGAAGTTAATAGGTGGATTCTAGTAGAAATCAAAATCAAGCGACCGATTAAGAGGAGCACAGTCCTTAAGATAATAACGTAATAGGCCTGTAAGCCTTAAAGGACAATCTTCCTACCCTAATTTTAACGCCAGAACCTTAATTAAATACTATAACTACTGAGTCCTTAAGTCCCTCAACCAATCAAAAACTATAATTTAAATGCATTCCAGATGCAGGAGAGGAGGCGATTAAGCACCTTCCGCAGTTAGTAATAGGACCAATTTTAAAAGGACCGATGACGGTTAAATCTACAACTTGTGGAGTTAGCAAGGCTTATAAGATTGCATTAAGAAAGCCACTAAATAGACGCCTTAGATGGCAGATATCTCGCAAGAAGAAGCTTAAGGCCCCCAAGGGAGAGCTAAAGAAGTTTAAGAAAGAAAGAATTAAGGTCAAATAGGTCCCTACTGCGGACATAACAGAAGACGGCTTAACGAAGGCTCTGCCTTGTTAAAAGCACGAGATATTCATTTAGCAATTGAACCTCATTGATATTAAGGATCTAATTTGATTTGATTTGGATGATATTCAGACAAGGTAACTCTATAGGGGATTTCTTAAAACTTAACACCAAATTGACATCGTGACTTTTTACAGCAGCCCAGAAGGCTCTGTGCAGCTAGGGGGGTGTGTTGAACTGAATTAAGGTTCCTTACTACCATCTTAATACTGGCTTTAAGTCTAGAACCCTATATCTTATTACCCCACTACTTACCTTGTATGTCTCATCGAATGTCTTATCAAATGTCTAAATACTTGTTTCCATTACAGAATGACGACGTAGTTGTTATTCTATTTGCAACCTATTTGTCACCTATCTGGTGTATATATAGAGGCTCTAGAGCCCTCTTTAATAGACAGAGTTCTCATACCTAATTGTCCGTTCGACATCTTGTATTTCGAGCGAGTAGTTCAAGCTGGGAAAACAAGAGGTAGTGCCGGGTGAGCCTAGGTTAAGCCTCGTAAACGCCCGTTACTGCCTAGACCCAGCCTTGAGCCGCCTAAAAATAATAAACTTAGTGCTTACTTGTTTATCTTTGGCCAATAGGCAACGGTCAATAATGTTATTGCGTTCACCGGTTCCGGCTCCGAAGGCAGCCAAATGAGCCAATAGCTGATGGACAAGTCGTTTTGCTGCACTAGTCAACCAGACCAGTGGAAAGCGCCATGGGCAGCCCCAACCTCACGCAGACTGAGTGGTCCTCCTCTTCTTTCACCAGTGAGCCCACCCATACCACACCGCTTAGAGGTCCTCCCAGGTCACTCCCATAGATTGGTGTGCCATGTTTGCGGTTTCATTTCTCGTACACTCAATTTCTACCAAATCGTCACTCCACCATTTCTTTTAAGGTTCCTGCAACTCACGCTACGTGTGTGCTCTGAACCAGTTTCTTATGACCAAGAGGTCCTAGCAACCTCGCCCATTCATACCTTGTTCCTTAGTTTCAAAGCAGCTCTAAGATGGAGACGGACGATCGATCATCTGATGCCTTTGGCCGTTATAGCTCCCTAGCATCAGATCCATACACTAAGCAGTTCTACCCCAGTGCCGCTCTCGCATGTCCAGCAGAAGAGTACACGAACTATGGCTTCATAGCTGTCCTAGGTCTTGCACAGCGGCTTTGTCTCGAGTTTCTTCCAATCACATGGCAGGAACCACTGGACATGGTTGGACGAGGTGGCCAGGCTAGAATTAATCAATCCTTAATGCATCTACAGATAAGCTTTGCTTTCAAACGCTTCGACCACCAACCATCGTATGATCCGTTCCAAGAAATTGTCCAAGAAATGGCAGTACTTGCTCACCCTTCAATCCGCCAACACCAACACATTATTCAGCTGGAAGGGATCTGCTGGGACATTACAGAAGAAGGCGAAGCTTGGCCGGTGTTAGTATTTGAGAAGACGCACCTCGGCGACTTATATGAATTTGCAAGGTCTAATAAAGGAAAGAGCTTGCCTATAGAAGATAGACTCGAACTCTGTGCAGATGTTCAGGCTTGTTATTCAATCACCCAAGTTTCAATATTGAATTGAATTGAATGCCAAGACTCAATCAATTCAATCAACTGAGAGCTCGCTGGCTTGGCAACTCAATCAATATAGAGGTTCTGGTTGAATTGAATTGATTAATAAATATTGAAACTTTTAATATTATATAGAAATATGCTGAATATAATATATAATAATGCTCTAAACCTTATTTTTCTTAGACCCCCTTACCAAAAAAGGTTTACCCGAGCATTACCCGTTGTTTACACTGTCACATTATCGCCAGAATCTTGTCAGGTAAGAAGAGTTTTATAACTGGATTTGCCTACCAACAATATTAATTCTATTACTACTATGGCTTCTAACGCGTCAGATGATGGCCAAATAAATACCTTAATACTCTCTATAGCTCGTTCTGATTCTACTGTCCCTACCGACCTCTAGCGTGCCTCTGATTACAGCTTAGATGGCAACACCGACGCGTCTACCACTGATTCTCAGCCAGAAGACTATATAGAAGTTGATTGGAAGCGCATTCTCGGCTACTATGTTCCTTATTTAACGGCAGGCAGACGTCGTGGGCCTACATGGCAGTATGGATACGATATTAAGCACGGTAAAACAGGTAGGCGGTATTGGCTCTGCAAAATTTGCTATAAGAAGAAGGCCTATACACGACATATATATCTGGATTCAGGTACTGCTAATCATTCTAAGCATATGCTAGAAGAATATGATATTAGCGACGGTCCTAAAAAGAAAGTAAAGCTAGGATGATCAGTCTTTGAACAGCTATATCTTGAAGCCGATAAACCAGAGGATTAAGCCTGAATAAACACCATTATCTAGAGCTTTACTCCGGATCGTTTTACTCAGCTTTTAATGCGATGGATTATATGCGATAATATTCCATTTTATAAGCTTAAAAGCAGTATATTTCACGATCTTATGGGGTACGCCAATTAAGCCATATTGACCGCAGGCCTTCTACCTACTCGTTGGGTAATGAGAGAGCTGATAATTGCTGAGTTTAACCGACATAAGGAGGTGGTTACTGCTCTACTGTAGGGAGCTCCGGGCAAGATTTATCTATTATTTGACCTTTGGACGTCTCGCAATTATCTATCACTACTTGGTAAGCTTAGCTTTTAGGCCTCTATTACATCAATTACTGACTACTATATAGGAATTGTTGTTTATTTTATGGATGAAAAAAACCAGCACTGTTCCTTCCTTCTAGCCCTCCCTCCTTAAGAAGAGCGACATTCAGGCGTCAATATAGCAGCCAACGTCAAGACAATTCTTACTGAGTTCGGAATTAGTGAGCGGCAGGTGGGCTACTTTATAGCAGATAATGTAAATAATAATGACACCTGCATTAAAGAACTCTCTATAGAGTTTGGATTTGACCCACTATATTGTTGCCTTTGTTGTATGGGCCATATCATTAATCTAGTCGCTTGCATGCTACTTTTTGGCGCAGATTCGAGCGCTCTGGATAAGGAAGAAGAGGATGAGGATGAGGTCCTCCGGCAGATATTGGCTTGGAGGAAGATCGGACCTGTTGGCAAGCTTCGTAATATTATTTTTTGGATATTTGACTCTGAGCAACGCATTAAAAAGCTCCTTAAGCTTTAAGATCTAGAGCTTAAGGATGATGTATTGCAAACTGCCACTAAGCTTCTTCTAATTAAGCCGGTAGAGACTTGCTGGAACTCTATGGAATCAGCAATTGAACGAGCTATTAAGCTTTGAAACCCCATTGATTGCCTTATTGGTGACGAAGTCCTCGAATGGACGATATACTGGGCTAAAGTTACTGAGAACGGTACAAAGGATCCGCCTGTAAGAGTTTGTAAAGAGCCTGATATTGTTAAGAACTACCTAACGGAGGACGATTGGGCTACATTGACTGAATATCAGGCTATTTTAAAGCCTCTTTGGATTGCTATAAAGCGACTAGAAGGACGCTTAAAGGAAGGTATGTATAAATTAACGTTATTGATTTTATTACGAGCTAATTAATATAGGCAAATTTGGATTCTTATGGGAGGTCCTTCCTGTTTTTGAGTATCTACTTGATTAATTTGAGCGCTTTAAAATAGAGTACGAATACTACCCGGAGCCTTACTTCCGCCATAATATTAATGCAGCTTGGCTAAAGCTAACTGAATACTACAAACTCACTAATCGTTCGCCTGCCTACATTGCCGCCACGGTTCTTAATCCATCAATCAAATGGACGTTTGCTGATAAATACTGGACGGGTAAAGGACGAGCTGGTTAGAAGGAAGCAGCTGAGCAAGCTATTCGTGATCTATGGCTTAAATACAAATTCCTTCCAATTGAATTAGTTACTGACGGCGAGGTTCTTAAACAGCGGCGCGTCTTCTTATCAGAAATTGACGACTATTTTACTGGCGGCTTCACTTAGCCTACATCTATAGAAGATCGCGACGAGTACGACGATTGGCTAGCATGAGCAGGTCACCCTGAAGACGTTCAATGTACAGATCCGATTGCCTATTGGCGAGCTAGAGTAAACGGGACTTAATATCCACGACTTGCTTGTATGGCTCTCGATTTGATGACTGTTCCACTAATATCGTCAGACCCTGAACGAATTTTCAGCCTTACGGGCTTGCTCCTTACTCCCAATCGCGCACGACTACAATCTGATATAATTGGAGCTTCAATGGCGGTAGGATTGTGGGACAAGGAAGGCGTAATTAAGATAGTAGATGGGCAGTTAAGGCGGCCGCGGAAGGAAGGAACAGAAAATACACAACAGGATGGTAACTCAACACCATGCCAAGACTCGCGATAGACCTATATTGACGGCAGGAGTGATAGGAACGACGGCAGAAAGTGATTCGGGCGTCGCTAGGTAGGTCCTCCTGCATCACACCATGCCAAGACTCGTGATAATTACTAACTACTACGTAGTTGCAATTAGTTGCAATCGTTTCAATATTGAATCAATCAATTCAATCAACTGAACCTTCTGCTTACAAAGCTTTCAATTCAATCAATTCAAGGCCTCAATTGAATTGAATTGATTGAGTAACAAGCCTGCAGATGTTGGAATCGCAATTAAGGATATGCATGCAAGCAGTAAGGACGCATATATAAATACAATACCAAATGGCTTACTAAATTCTAGATATTATCCACGGAGATATCAAGCCTAGCAATATTCTCATATTTCAAGAAACCCTTGGAAAATATTCTGCGAAAGTAGCCGATTTTGGATTTTCAACCTGGTTTCAACGCGATGATAATTTAATCTTGATGCCTAGATCGGTGCCCTGGAATGCTCCAGAACATCAAGGGCAGAGGTTTCAACCATTAGAGGCCAAAAGAATGGATGTGTACTCGTTCAGTATGCTCTGTCTGTGGCGACCTCCTACCCCCCAGTAGGAAGTCAAAGCAGGAAGTGGTATTATTACCGGCGCCAAGCCCCGTTCTGATTGGCCAGAGCGGGGCGCCGAAGCTCCGAGCATGGTCGGAGCTTTGGCGTCGCCTACAACAACATTTTGTAATTAACATTCTTACCATAACAAGGATTATTTTAATTAAGCACCAAACCGTTGTCTACGCTTATCCCAGCTCTCGCAAAAGCGGCTTAGTATACTACCCTGATATTCTATTACTTTAGAAATAATGTGCCCAAGCAACCAGCTTTAGAATTAAGGCGTGGGAGAGCACGTTCTAATACGCGTCTTAAAGCTATGCGATGCCCCTACCGATCAACCCACCGATGATAACTGTATGCACCCTATTTCTTATATAGATTAATCCTAATTTGTTTCAGCCTTTGCTTTTAGTACTTCTATTACTTTTACAGCCTCACAATATAATTTACAGCCTTTCGGTGGTGTAATAGGGGGGGGTGCCAGCCCTAAGGACTCCCCCGCGCTTTCCAATTCTTAATACAGTACACCTTTATGGAGCTATACGGAGGCTCTTAAGCACGCCCGAACTCCAAGCCCTCTATTAAGAGAGATTGTACTACCTCCAAAGGGTCGCTGACGGCCTTAGTTAGTACAGCAGGCTACCTAGAACCGCTAAGAGAATCTAGCCCGGATATACGATTAGGAGAAGCTTAAGCGGGAGCAGTAGTAAGCCTAAGAGCAGAAGCTTTTTGTAGATGAGGACGCCTATATAAGATAGTATATAGATGAATACCCTTCGCTAGATGACGTGCTACCTCCTAGATTTGGTCCCTTTACACTACTAGAGATTCTAGCGGGCGCGATTATTCCTACGCCCTCCCCTTTTTTAACACCCTGCATTGCGCCATAGCCGACTCAGCCTGGAGCCTTTAAGCCATAGGCCCAAACTCTAAGCCCTTTACTATGGAAGGAGTTAATGTATATAAAATTAAGCCCCGTAGGTTAGAAGCCTAAATATCTAGCTGTATTAATGCTATCTAGCCCTCTACATAGTACGCAAGATCCGTTAGTAAATAACTCTAGGGGCTCTAATTATGGCTAGTCGCCTACTTTAGAAAATGAACTTGCTTACCTCCGCTTTGCTACCCCCCCCCTCTGGACTCCTACAAGGCCTCTACTAGGCCAGAACTCACCCGAATCTAAGCTTAAGGTTACTATACTAAAAGCCTATAATAGGAAGGCCGCAGAGCCAACGCTATATATCCCCAAGTAGGTACCGCATCCTCTTATAGGCAAGGAAAAGGTCAAGGTTATTTAGAGCGCCATGAGTAATATACCAGTCGCCTATTAATATCCACCGCAAAGCGGCGAGGCCTTTGCTACTCGCGCTAATGTAGAAGATTGCTTATATAACTGGTCGCTATTTTAAGGCTTCGTATACGTGGTTAACTTAAGCAGGCGGAACAAGTATGTATTATTACGATATATCCACCACAAGAAGGAGCCTTGGCCAAGTTAATAACTTAATACTACCGCCACTTATGAGTCTAGGAGAAAGCGGGACAATATAAAGTTTGGCGGTAAAGGCTGCCTACATTCTATTTAAATTAGCTACGTTTTAGTAAACCAGCGGTATAAAGATAGGCCACGGTATTAGACTCTTAAAGTTTAGGGTAAATGTATCTACCCTTTATACCCAGATCTAATAAGTTACTAAAGCCACAGAGCACGTCGGCTAGAGGTACAAACGGCGATTAAGGCCTTAATTAATCTTATCTATAAAGGATATACATACTGTAAAGCTAGTAAGGTCCTTGCATTAAGCTAGCTTAAGATTAAAAAGCAAACCTTTTACAACCTTCGCGTACAGTTAGATCTTAATAAGGAGCTCTTTAAAGATCGTGTAAATGGTATTAAAGAAGCCCTAATGGAACTTGGGTATGACTGGCGTGTAAGGTATACTTATAATATTAATAATCTATCTAGTAAGTTTTACATTTACATTCACTTAATGCTGTTTTATTTTTTTTCTTCCTATATTCCCTATTATTTTTGGTAGTATTCTTACTAAAATTAATAGGGAATACAAAATTAGTAGGCATATTTATATTATTAAAAATTCTATAGCCTTAGGAAAAATTCCTTATTACCCTAGCTAATTTACAGTAGGTTAACGAACCCATAGGAACCTTAAGCAAATTATATTCTAGCTTTTAGAGCAAAGGGTTGCTGCTAGGCGATTTATTCCTAACTTTTTAATTTAGCTTAACGCGACTTTTAATACTAATAGCACCCGCCTTTTACTTGGGGTTATAACAGGAGTTACTAACTGCAGTAGTAGTTTTACTGCTACATACTTATATATAAAGGCTGAGTTAGCTAGAGCGTGGTAGTGGTTTATTAAGCAATGCGCTGGGGTATATTAGCCAGAGGCCCAGCCGCCAAAAGTAGTGGTGGCCGACCTTAGTAAAGGCCTGCGCGCAGCTCTCCTAGATAGCAGATTATTAACCGCTACCTTACAGTTCTGCTAGTGGCACGCCTTCCAGGCAATTTGCAAGAAGATTAACTCTGGAGCTCGCTCAGGTAGAGGCTATAATAGGAAAAGGCGTATACGAATTAAAGATCGCATATAGCCATATTTACAGGCTGCCACTATGGAGGAACTCAACTATTATTGCGAAGCTTTACTCTAAGAGATAACGCTAGATTACCAGGTCTATATTAAGAACTACTATATCCCATTAAAGGAACATTTAGTTACATGCCATATACAAAGGCTATTAAATTTGGGAGCCTATTTAATATAGCGTAGAGAGTCAAATAACTAAGCTATTAAGAACTTTACTTAGGCAATAATGAGCATGCGGAAATCTCTTGCCGCAATCAAAAAATATACACTAGAGTAATGCGATACAATCCTCTTAGCTGAGACCAATAGCTTCGCAAAAGGAGCTATATACATTACCCAAATGCAGAAGGATATTGAGGACGGCAAGCCTCTATTTAGAAGGTGTATAAATCTAGGTATAGGCCTATAAGCCTTTAAGGGAATTAAGTTGCTCTTTACTAGGTACGCTCTTGTGCATACTGCCAAGCAGTATTATAAGGCCCTTAAGCTCTGGTTCTTACCTCATACTCACAAAGATTGAGCTTATTGTGAGTGCACTTTGTTAGTAAGATTTGGGCTGTTATATAAACACAAGCTCTTTAAGGTAGTAGAAGATCGGGTGCCTATACCTTATACTCTACTTTATCCACGGTGGCTCCTTTTTTAAGCCTCTATGGTAGTTCCAAACTGGCAGCTAAGCTACGCTGGCAACTTACAGATACAATAGTTAGTGATAAAATTACCAACCGCAGTAGACCGTGGCAGGCTTGCTATGCTCCATATAGTTAACGCCTTAGAGGATCTTAACTATAATAAGCAGGAATGGTATCTAGTGGCGATTAAACTCTGGTTAGCTAAATTCGTTTCCTCGTTATAAGAGTCCCTGGCTATTAGGGACCTACCTTATAAGGCTTTTAAGGTTCCTATAAAGCCTAAATGGGTAAAGCTAAATGCACCCAAAGAGCCTATGCCTCCCTCTATGGAAAATGAAGCCTTGAACGTGGCAGGGGAAAGCTTAAAATCTCTACTAAAAAAACCAGCCTATTTGCGAGCTAAATCCTTTAAGCTACAGGTGCGACGGCGACTACTATAGGAGCTCTATAAAGCTATTCAAGTGTAGGAGCTACTTGATATATACTTAAACATAAAGCCTACAGCCTATTAAGAGTAGGAAGTAAAAGAAAGTAAGGTAGTTACCTCCGGCAACATTATGTCGGTAGGCGGCGTTTAGGAGATTAGTGTTTAACTGGTATAGGTTATATTGGAAATGCCTTCTACTAGGGAAACCAGGCCAAGCACACCAAAGTTACTACTAAAATTACCTAAAATCAGCCTGAGCTCCCTGTTGGAAGCATACTTAAGCGAAGACAGTTAAGAAAGTAGCTGGTAGAAAGAATCTAAAGTCCTCCCTTATATACCTACGGAGCCTTCGCGATGGGACAGCTTGCGTATAAACTGTAGACGCCTTAATCTCGCCGCCTAGCCTACCATATAAACCAGTAAGAAGCCTGCTATAGTAACGCTAAAGAAGCCAAAGCTTAATGCAGAGCATATAGGTGGTAAAACCAAAAAGCGTCGTAAGCGCGACTCAATTAGCTTACCTAAAAAATTAGTAAAACTACCCAAAGCCAAGCGGGCTAAGGGTAGGAAATATTATGAGGAAGGCTATAGAGTAAGCGCCCAAACGCATGACGCATTGGCGCTTGATTGGAGCTTAGGAGTATAGCTTTTAGTGATAGCGTTAGTAAGTAACAATTGGGTAAGGGGGACGCGTGCATTTTACAATCTGGCTCTATTAGAACTTTATAAATTAATAACTCTATACTACTACCTATTAACTTCATTTATAATTCGTTAGAATGCCTAATTTATTGCCCCCTAACCCCCTGTAAGCGGGGGGCTAAATAATATGTTTATAATAGCTATATACTTAATTTTATAAAAATATTTAATAAGAATCTTGATGCTTCGTGTTTTTAATATTCTTGATCCTTGCGCCAGTAACCGTATTAGGCTAGTAATCCAATTTCGTTTCGCTATTCTGGCCAATTAAATCAATAGGATTGATCCTATGTAATAAAACGACTTCCTGCTTTGACTTCCTACTAGGGGGAAGGGCGTCGTGTCTGTGGCTACTTTTCGGTGTGGAATTTTCCGCGACTATGCCGTTTCCTCCAGGAGTAACAGTTGATGATTACCGAACGCTTTGCTTTGAAATCCAGAACTGGTCTCAAAAAGAAAACTTGCTTCTTTCTTGGAAGAGTGATGGAGACGATAGGCTGTTGAAATGGGCCATCTGGCTGTTGGCCGAGAATGGGCACTTTGCGACTGAGATGAAGGATAACTTGACTCAATTTTTTCGATCTAGTCTATGTTTTGACCCTCTGACGCGGATCACAGATTGGGTGTATCTGTTAGGACTTCTAGCTCCAGCTCGGTAAGCATATATTATCTGAATCACGTGGAGTTCTTGTAACCATATTAGCAGAGAGTTACCAAGAACTGCAGTTCTCGATATAGGAATAGTTCACGAAGCAGAAGACTTCCAGGTTAATTAGCCCATGACCAAATCGCGTATCTTATATTAATAGAATCTAGATCGCGTTGTCAGTTTCCGGCCTTTACAGAGCGGACTTTCGGCTACGCTCTTTCCTCGCCACACAGCTCGAAGCTATTGTTTCCACCTCAACAACACCAATCTTTAAACATACATTAACAGTAAAGGCTGCTGAGCAACTAGCTCTGTGCTATAAAATTGGATTTGGGGTACCTAAAACCGAAGGCGACGAAAGGGGGGTTTCGGCTAAAAGTTCTCAAAGTGGTGTAATTGAAGAGCAAGTTCAATTAATAAAAGACAGTCTACCAGGACCTCGCCATATGGGAGATCTATTCCATCAATTACACCACCAAGGTTTCATACAGTTTATTGACTTTCCTCAGTACTACCGTGAGAAGAGACTAGTTTCAGAAGCTATAAAGATTTACAGAAGAGAGATTCAAGATACAAAAGAGATTTTTGGGGAGGATCACTGGTTAAACGTTTTCCTAAGATCACAATTTGCATGTATCTTAACGGATCAGGGCCAATGGAAGGAGGCCGAAGGGCTAGAGGTGCAATTAATAGAGACATCCAAGAGGATGTTTTAGGAGGAGCATCCAGACACGCTGGCTTTTATGTGCAACCTAGCGTCAACATACAGGACGCAAGGGCGGTGGAGGGAGGCCGAAGAGTTGTTTATACAAGTACTGGGGACGCAAAAGAGGGTGCTTGGGGCGGAGCATCTAAAAACGCTAACAAGTATGAACGGCCTAGCGTCGATATTTTGGGATCAAGGGCGGTGGAAGGAGGCCGAAGAGCTAGACTTGCAGGTGGTGGAAATAAGAAAGAGGGTGCTTGGAGAGGAACATCTACAAACGCTAATCAGCATGACTAATCTGGCGTTAACGTACATGCATCAAGGGCGGTGGAAGGAGGCTGAAGAGCTCTTTACGCAAGTAATGGAGATAAGTACAAGGATACTTGGAGCAGAGCATCCTTCTACACTAAACAATAAAACCAATCTGGCGTCAACGTATAGGAATCAAGGGCGGTGGAAGGAGGCTGAAGAGCTGTAAGCAAAAGAATTAAAAATATGCTCTAAGGTGCTTGGAGAGGAGCATCTAGACACGCTGACTAGCATAGCCAACCTGGCGTTAATATACAATAATCAAGGACGGTGGAGGGAGGCTGAAGAGCTGCAAGCAAAAGAGTTAAATATATGCTCTAGAGTACTTGGAGAGGAACACCCAGACACGCTAACCAGCATAACCAACCTGGCATCAACGTACAGAGATCAAGGGCGGTGGAAGGAGGCTGAGGAGCTGGACATGCAGGTAATAAAGACAAGAAAGAGGGTACTTGGAGAGGAGCATCCAGACATACTGACTAATATGGCCAACCTTGCGTTAACGTACAGTAAACAAGGCCAATGGAAAGAGGCTGAAAAGTTAGGCATGCAAGTACTAGAGACAAGTTCAAGAGTGCTTGGGAAGGAGCATCGAGACACTAGCCAATATGGCCAACCTAGCGTCGACGTACAGCAAACAAGGCCGATGGAAGGAGGCCGAAGAACTGGAGGTACAAGTAGTGCAGACAGGTATAAGGGTGCTTGGGGAGAAACATCTAGACACGTTAATCGGCATGAGCAACCTCGCACTTACATTAAAGCACCAAAGCCGCAATCAAGAGGCCATCTCGATAATGCAAAAATGCTCCCAGCTACGGAAACAGATCCTTGGGCCTCACCATCCTAAGACAGAGTCTTCGCTTAAAGCTCTAAATAAGTGGCAAATGGAGGACATAGGGCTAGGGCTTTAATGCTACTTCACTTGTAGAATATAAAGCTAGTGCAAATACAGGGCGGGTTAAGCTGCGTAAGCCTGCTTATAAGTAATATCTAACGGTAATTAAAGTGATTTGGCACTAGATGTCGCCACTATAAGTAGGGAGGGTGGCCGACCCGCACCGGCCATACCGTTGTTTTTTAGTGGCGGTGCACAGCACAGAATATAGTACTATAGGTTATAGAATTAGGATAAATCTAGGGGGGCCCTTAACTAAAATAAAGGATGCTTAAAGCTAGTCTAGATATAGTATAGATAAATATTAAGAGCTGTAGAAAGATCGTGCGCTAAGAATTTCTAAAGTATAAAAAGCGGAAGCCGATTTTATAAGTAGTGTTAGGACTTTCTCTAGTAAGAGACAGTCGTTAAATGCATCTCTTATTATCGGTCTATTTAGACATCTTATAACTATATTAAAGTTTCTAAAAGTTTAGATATATAGCTATAGCTTCTTATTATAGCATTCCGCTTAAAAAGGGACTACTAGGGGTTTTTTAAAAGGAGAGGGGGGTTAGTATAGAGGAAAAGCCGGATATATCTTTCGCGCTATTAGAAAATTTAATTAATAAGTCTTTTAGTTATATAGGTACGATTTACATAGCTTCTTCTTAATAAGTACTCTAGATAAATAATATATATTATTATTAGACGGTATTATAAGAGAGGGGAGCTTACTATAGGGTTTTTAAATTAAGTATAGATTTAAGTTATTAATTGGCTAATGTTTCTATTATATAGGGCATTCTACTTCGCCTAGGAAAAGTTAGACTATTAAGGGCTGTAAACTCAAAATATATTACAGAGATATTATATAATGCTATGCAATTATCATATCCTTAAATCTGTTTAAGATGGCGGTTAGCGGTACTAACCTATAGGGAATTGCCTCCTGTACTAGGTACATTCTAAATAATAGTTATTTAGCATTATAATGGGATTACGTGGTTTAGATTAGTCCCTTTTATAGATTTAAAATGCGATAAGACAATTGTATTATGGTAAGGAAATATTGCTGTAATATCAAAGTGCACTTTGCGGAAATTAGGTAATATAACAGTTAACCCTTATATAATTTTTAGGCAGGAAGTGTCTTAAGTATTAAAGAGTAACTACAGAGCACAGCTTATATTAATTTATAAGAATATATATATATGCAGATTCTGGGTTGCTTAGAAGTCAAAGTACCTTGGATTTGTCCTAGCATATAGGGTATTCACACAAGGAGGAGGTTAACTCTCTATATAACGCGGGCCGCCAGGCATCCAAGCGTGGCAGTCTTTTACTAAGCCGGGATTCCCCGCCAAAATCGACGATTTTTTATACGGTGGTTGCTGCTTAAAGTTTTGCACCTTCCTAATTAGGAAGTTATGCGACTACGTACGCATAATTACGGGTACGTAGCTATTAGCCTATCCTACGTAGATTTAGCCACGATCTCGCTATAAGTGCGTATTTTTTAGCACTGGTACGTAAGCTGCAATACCGGCTGCGTAAATTATAGTACTAATAAATTTTAATAAATTTTGAGTTATAATAACTACTTTAATACTATTAATTATATAATAATTTTATATAAAAATTAAAATAATTTTATTTAATAATATACTAATAGAGTTAGCAAGTTAACTTCCTAATTAGGAAGGTGCAAAAACTTTAGGCACCATAGAGCTTCCCTAAACAATTAAATATTTATATAATATAAGTGTCTGAACGAGGTTGTCTGTAACTAATTAGGTTAGTTACGTGAGCTAAGCAAGCTTAGGAAATCCACCAAATTCCACCTGTAGAATAGGAGAATTAATAAGCATTAATCAATTAACCAGTTACCCTAATACTATTGCAATAGTGATACGTATCACCGGAAGTGATACGGATACTAATCAGTGATTATAGATCAGGAGACGTATTATCTACGAAGATAGATGAGCTTGATTAGTCCCTGCTAAAGGCCTCTACTAATCTCGCCTGCTAAGGAGCATCAGTTAATGTGTATTTGAAAAGTCAACCCCTGTCTAATAGGCCCTTGATTTTTCATATACGGCCCTTAGGTGTTTAAGAAACCAACCCCTTTTAATAGGCCCTTGGTTCGCGTCTATTACGCATTTTATACTACCCAGATCACGTTAAGGAGCATTAGTTAACCCCTATCTAATAGGCCCTTAATTTTTTATACACAGCCTTTAGGTACTTAAAGAACCGACCCCTATCTAATAGGCCCTTAGTTCGCGTCTATTACGCATTTTAAATGCGTTAGGTACTTAAGGAACTAACCCTTTTAATAGGCCCTTAGTTTGCGTCTATTACGCGTTTTTAGCTAGAACCTAATAAAACAACAATTAATATATTAGATATTAGGGCACAAGTTAACGCAGGACAGGAGAAATAGCCTAAAGGTATTAATCTATAGTCCGACGAAACCACCATAAAGGATATTAATAAATTTGTGAAGTTTAAGATCCTAGAATACAAAGCGTATAACCTTAAGGACGATGAACTATGGGAGGTTTACAAAGAAGATTTCTAAAACTTCATAATATAAATCTTTAAGGATTGTAATCAAATTGGTATTTAAAAGCTCCGAACGTTTCTATGGACTAATAGCGTATAGATAAAGAAGTATAGGAATACTACAGTCCCTAAATCGCTATTTAACACCTTATAAGAAGAAGACCTTATAGAATGGACCGAGCCTAAGATTAAGGAGCATATGGCAATTAGAGGAAAGTTTACCTTAGGACAAATTAACTACCTTCTTAAGAATAACTTCGCCAGCACTAGTACTATTAAAACCCTAATCTTAATCTTATTAACCACAAACCCTACCCTACTTATAATACCACCTACTACACCCTAACCTACCCCTACACTACCCTTATAACAGGAGCCTAACTATATTAACTTAACCCTATAACTAGAACTACCTAGGGGATAGAGTTAAACCTAGAGTTTCGGCAAGGAGCTAACAAACCTTGTAAAGATATACACAGAAGATAATAAGTATAGTAGAGAAGATAACAACTTTAACTTTAAACTTACCATCTTCCATAACCTCTATAGCAGAGCCAACGTACCCTAAAAGCTAAGGTTAAAGCCTATCCTATAATACTACGCGGTCTAGCACTTAACCACTACTATACTAACCTTAAGAATGTTACCCTGACCCTTTTATTTAACTAAATCTGCAACGCCACACGTAACTACTTTAAGGGACCTAAGTATAGATGTAGCATACTAGGGCGGTAGAACACAACAACTCTAAAGTCTATAATAGGCAAGATTAAGAATGCTAGAAAGTTAACTTTAAACTGCCTATAGTTACTTATTAAAGAACTAAGATACCTCCAGTATAGCCTTAACCCAGATTTATGCACAGACAAGTTCCTTTATAATAAGCTTATTAACGCCTGCTAAGAGTTACTAGTATACTAATATGCCTGCTTTAAACCTTTTAACAGCCTAACTGGTCTAATTAACAACTTATGATCCTCTATCACAACATTTGAAAGTTAAATAGTGAGAACCCCTAAGCCTTCTTTACTAACCGCCGCTACCACAGACAATACCCCTAATTACCTTATAGAACATAACTATCTTTATCTAACCGATATGCATTATTAAAGAAGCGCTGCTTTGTTTGTTATAAGGAAGGCTACTAGATGTCTAAATATTTAAGAGAAGAACGCGATAAATTAAGGAAGAAGTTTAAAAATAGACTTAACCGCCGCTTTAACAGGCATGCTAAGCAATATATCACTAAGTACGAGGGAATATATTATGATAATAAACTTAACTTAGAATCTACTAATGACGTAATAGAAGCTCTCATAATTGATATTAAGTTACTACTACTATCTTTAACTTAGGAACAGATTGAATTATTCCTTACCTCTTTCGGAATAATATAGCATAAAGGAGCCATTAATACTGTAACTAACTTAGCGGACTAATCCTTTACTTATATAATTACTGGCACCAATCTAATTGCTTACCACAACGACTTAGACCTATTTGCCTACGTTACTACTAGCTAATATACCTCTGACAAGTTCTATGGAGTAATAATTAATATAGGAGCCTTAAAGAGATTAATAGCTGGCTATGGACAATACCTCGCATATAGGAAGACCTATAATACCGTTATTAATACTTTAAAGGCTAGCGCTATTAATGTCCAGTTTGGCATCGGTTCTGCCTCTTCTATTAGCTCCGTTATAGTTAACACACTAGTTAGCAATGTTAAGTTCCATATTATAAAGGCTAATATACCTTTCCTACTATGTCTCGCAGATATGGACATACTAAAGGTCTACTATAATAACCTTAAGAACGTCCTAGTCACCCTAACAAAATTAGTGCTAGTGGTTTGCCAATTTAGTCACCCTTTTTTATTATAGGAAGAGTCACTGTAGTTATTTATAACCTACTCGTTTAATTAAAACCCTTGCTACCTAACTACTACCAAACTCCGCTGACTCTACCACCGCTTTAGACACCTATCGGCAGACAAGCTACATAAGGTATTAGAATGCTCTGGTCACAACGATATTAATAAGCAGGCCATTAACTACCTTACTAAGTACTGTTTTTACTGCCAAAAATATAGCAAATCCCCTAAATGGTTTAAGTTTATATTACAAGAAAACCAAGATTCCGATTTTAACTATTCCATTTTTATTAATATTATATATATTAATAGAAACCCCGTCCTCTATATAATTGATAAAGCTACTAGATTTCAAGCCGTAAGATAGCTATGCAATATCTCCGCAAAATACACCTAGGACATCCTGCGACTCTACTGGATTAATACCTATATTGGACCACCCAACTACATTACTTATAATACTGGGAAGAACTTTGTAAGCAAGGAGTTTTAACAGCACGCTATAGTAATGGCTATATTAACTAAGAGCGTCTTAGTAGAAGCTTACTGGTCTATTAGAATGGTAGAAAGAGCTTATCTAACACTACGCTAAGCATATTAGATAATTATAGAGGAGCTATAGGACTTAGGAATAACTAAAGAATTAGCTTTATAAATGGCAGTAAAGGCCGCTAATAATATAGCTGGCCTAGATGGCTTAGTCCCAACGCTCCTTATCTTTAGTGCCTACTCTTAAATAAGTAAACTCAACCCACTAGCACCCTCTATTATATAGCGAGCGGCAGCTATAAAGAAGGCAATAGAGGAGATCGCAAGGATTAGAGTAAAGAAGTAAGTTAACAATACACTAAACTAACAAAATAGTCTATCTTTTACTACAATCCACAACCTCCCCCTTAATTTAGACGTGCTTGTATGGCGTAAAGGCAATACTAGATAAAGCGGCAGATGGACTGGCCCATTTAAGTTACTTAGAATTAATGGAGAGATATATAAGGTATAACTCCCTAGTGGACCTACTGATTTTAGGACCATAGTAGTAAAGCCATACCTATAACCTAAACCAGAAGAACCTAATAAGGAACTAAAGAAGGAACTAACTAAAGAACTAACTAAGGAACCAACTAAGAAACTAGCAGCTACTGTACCCCTCCAAAGATTAAAACGGACATAATAATCGCCAACAAAGTCCTAGCAAAATATTGTAGACGTATTAATATTTATTAACGACAGCCTGATAAAATCTAATACTATAACCTCTAAGTGTACCTTACCGTCATTTACAGAGTCTTGACGCAAGGAGATAAACGGTTTATTTAAGAAAGGCGTCTTTAAGTTCACTAATACAGCAGATGTTTTGAAAGGAGTTAGAATCTTTAACTCCCGGTTTATTAACGAGATTAAGAACGCTGGAATAAATAAGGCCTTTAAGAAGTCTAGACTAGTTGTATAAGCCTATAATAACTATGGTAAAGACCTAGTTCTAACACAGTTACTAACTATTTAACGTGTTAGCCAGAGAATTATCCTAGCACTTATGGCAACCCTATAGGGAAATAAAAGAAGACCAGCTTTTTTATACCTACGTAATATCTTATAAGCTTACGTATAGTCCAGTACCCACCTAAATAGAGACTTCTTTATACGCCCGCTACCAGAACTCGGACTAAAGAACGGATTAATTCTAAAGGTTATTAAACCACTATACAGTGTCCCAGAAGCTGGTAACTATTAGTTTAATATATACCACCGTTACCACCTTAATAAGCTATAGATGAACCAGTCAACATATAACCCCTATTTATTGTATATAAATAGCAACGGCTTTAGAATTATAGGACTGCAGACTAATAATACGCTATTCCTTGCTAATGAAACCTTTACGGAGGCTAAAAAAGCTAGACTTTAGGAGGTAAAGTTCCTAGTAAAAAAGAGAGAGAAGCTTACGCTAAATACCCCAATTAAGTTTAATGGAGGCTATATTAAGCAAGAAAAAGCTTTAATAGCCCTTACCTAGAAACGCTAATGCTAGAACCTAAAGTTGGTTACTATAAAGGCTATAGACCTAACTAGCTCCAGAGGGGAAGTCTATAAGGTAGTCACACCAAAGGACTAATACGTTACTTAGAGAGTAAGAGGAGCCTATATTGCCACAGTCTGCTAACCAGAAGCTGCCTTTAATCTCTTATTTATAGCACAAGTCGTTAATCTAAAGGAGGAGCACGCGAAGCAGCTTAATAAGCGGCTATAGTGGTAGATTAATAACACCTTAAGAGGGCTCCGTTTCGTATAACTTAATACTAGTAAAGACTCCCTTAAATTAATAATCTTTACAGACTTATTTTTTGCGAACAACTATAACCTCTTATCCCAAATCGGCTTTGTTATTACACTTATAGACAAAGACAATAAGGCCAATATCCTCCACTGGTTATCTATTAAATGTAAGTGGGTTATACGAAGCGTCCTAGCATCTGAACTATACGGAATAGCCTATAGATTTGACACTAGAGCTACAATTAAAGTAACCATTGAGAAAATCCTACAACTTGAACAACTACCGGTTATCCTCTATACTGATTCAAAATCTCTATATAATTGCTTAGTTAAACTTGGGACAATATAAGAGAAACGACTCATGGTTAACCTAATGTGTCTATAACAATTATATAAAAGAAGAGAGATAGCAGAGATTAAATAGATTAATAGAGGTAGTAATCCTATAGACGCTATAATAAAATCAAAGCCTTGCCAGGTGTTAAAGGACCTAATTAATACAAATATAATTAAGCTATAGGTCACCAAGTGGGTAGAGAGAGGAGAAGACGGAAAGGCAGGAATAGAGAGTATAAAGATATTAAGCTAGTAGCCAAGGCGCTAGTGCTAAGCGAGCCAATGGCGATTTTCCATGCCGGGCATAGAAAATCGTGATTGGTCACTTTAGCGACATAGCAGAATTTGGCAGAATTTGGCAGAATTTAGTGGAATATGGCGGAATATGGCAGAATTTGGCAGAACTTGATAGAATCTGGCAGAATTCGGCAGGTGGCGCGCTTAAGCACCATTAAAAACTAAATACTCCCAGTGTCTAAACGAGGTTGTCTATAACTAATTAGGTTAGTTACGTGAGCTAAGCAAGCTTAGGAAATCCACCAAATTCTACCTATAGAATAGGAGAATCAATAAGCATCAATCAATCAACCAGTTACCCCAATACTATTGCAATAGCGATACGTATCACCGGAAGTGATACGGACAATAAGCTTATGCAGATATTTTAAAGCTTTATATTTCTATAAGGATCGCGATCGCGATCAAATCTACGGTGTTTTAAAGGCTTAATACTTTATTGCCAAGCTATCTATATCCAAAATAGCGTTAATTTGGGCTTCTATTTCTGCCACTAACTTATTAATTTTTGCATATGTAATCTTCCTCCATTTGTAGTAGTTCCTTATTATATATATTATACTACACTTCTAGGCTAGTAAGCTTTTAACTATAATAAGTAATTAGGTACTAGTAGAGTTAATTTCCCTACCTAAAAGGCTATAAAAGTATACCGCCATAGGTATAATTAGAAGCGTTAGTAATTACCATTAGGGGTAAATTAGGGTTAAAGTGGCGAAGTAGAGGAGCCTGTGTAAATATAGCGCGTAGCTTATAAAACGCCTACTAAGTGTTATTAGGCTAGGACTAAGGTTAATACTATTTAGTAGGCCCTTTCTTGCGCTTCTACTTTTTCTTCTCTTTATTTAATGTTGGGTCGTAATATACCTATGTAAAATATATATATAGGGGGTATACGGTATCTAAGTAGTTCTAGATAAATCGCCTATAGAAGTTGGCGAAGTTAAGGAAGACCTAGATGCCCCTATAGAACTTAGGCTTAGGCTATTCCTTAATAGCTTTTACGCGGGTGGGATCTATTATAATACTATTAGGTATAATAATAAAGCCTAGAAACTTAACATTCTTAGTATAAAAGATATATTTTAACAGTTTAGTATATAGGCCCTAAGTACGGAGCCGTTGCAATACCTACTTAACGTACTTAACGTGTTATGGACGCTTTAAGTATAATATTATAACTACTTAGAGAAGAGTTAGAGGAAGCTAGTTAGTTAATAAGGGTATAGTCTAGGATGGAACTAGTAGAGCTATATAACGAGGAATAGTAATTAGGTTATGTAATATAATTTATATAATTTATATAATCTATATAATCTATAAGATCTATTATAAAGCAAATAGAGCAGATAGAGTAGATAGAGTAATAACTTTCTTAGGAGTATAGATGTGTATTTAAAGGACCACAGTCCCTACCTAGATAGTTCCTTTCTTTATAGTAAATCTTAGAATACAATTAGAGTTAATCTGTTGGGCAACTACTCTACTAGTTATTATTATATTATTAACTTCTTATTTATCTATATACCTAGCCTATTAGTAAGTCTACCGTAGTATTTCTTATAAGGCTTTATTATACATTTATTACCTAGTTACGGTATTAATAAAGTTAAACAATATGCCACTAAAAGCACCTATTATAACACCGTTAACAGTAGTAACCACCTTAGAAATAAGCGGAGACACTAGCATAAGGGATACTAATTCGTAACTAGTTACGGTTAGATAATTATAAGAAGTAGTAATAGACTATAAGACAATAATAAGGCACTTAAAGACCAAATTAATAGTATCGGGGCAGTAAAGGTTAAGTTACCTTTAATTAAGCAATTTTTAGGTAAGAAGTCTAAACTTAAAGAGTTCCTAATATAGATATACTTTAAGGTTATATAAAAAGGAGCGAAACTAGTAATAATTATAGATTAAGTGGCGTATGCAGGACTATTCCTAATAGGGAGAGCACTTAAGTAGTTTAAACCTTATCTTGTAGAGATATAAGTTAATAGCATAACAACTACTAACTAAGAAGTATAATATATATTTTCTAGTTAGAATGGATTTGCGGAATAATTAACTTAGATATTTGGAGACCCTAAAGCGACAATAATGGCGGAAAGAAAACTCTAAAACCTAACGTAATAAACGTTAGTAATTAAGTATATAACGCAGTTTTAAACGCTTAAAATATAAGTTAAATGGAACAATAAAGCGCTTATAATATAGTATAAATAAGGACTTAAGATAAAAGTCTAGGACGTGATAATTCTTATAGAAGACGCGACTACTATGCAAGAATTAATTAACTAGTCTATTAAGATTAATAATAGGATCTATTAAAGGGAATAAGCTAAAAAAGGGCAAAATAGAGTTCTATAGTTGTATAAGACGTAAAGCACGCAACAACAAATATAGAGTTAAAAACTATAGAATAGTAGACTAGAGCTAATAGACCTAAGCGGTATTAAAAAATCTAGAAGATAAAATAAGAAACTATAGAAACCTAGAGGTTAAGGATTAAGTAATTATAGGACTAAGGAGCAGAGGCTAAACTAGGGATCTTAGTAATAGAAGACGTTTAGGCGGACTCTATAGTAAAAAGAATAGTTTAAAAAAGGAACTTATATAAATTATGGAAAATAAGGTTATTTTGCTAAAGACTATAGAGGTAGTTAGGGTAACTACGTGGTAAAAGGCACTAGGTTATTAGAGTATAATAATATGGATATAAGTATATTGCGCGGGACTAAGGAGTATTTAATTAAGCACTTCGCGTTTTATTACAATAATATATACCAAATTTATAAGGACGCTAAGTATAGCGTAAGCTATTGGCTATAAGAGCTAGAGTTTAAAGGACTTAAGGAAACTAGAGAGTTAGATAAAGAATAAAATTAACTCTATAAGCCAGATTAAGATATCATAATAATATACGGATAAAGACTAGTAGAAATAGCAATAAAGTTAGAGTACTTATTAACTAATAGTAACGAGGAAGAAAAAGAGGCTAACTAGAGGTACTTAAATTTTAATAATATATTAGAAGCAGAGATTAAGACCGCTATAGAGTAAGGTTTAGTAATAGGTATTATAATACCGTTAAATACGGCATCTATCGCTTTATAAGAAGGAAGAGGTAATATTATAAAAGAATTAGGTAAGCAGATGACTACTAGTACTAGCTTACCCTTTAAAAAAGGTAAAAGGCTACAGGCTTAAGATTCTTAGAAAGAGATAAGAGACGCTTAAGATTCTTAAGATAAGATAATACACACCTAAGAACCTATAACGGATAAAAACCAATAGGAAAGGGTAGTAGCTTAGTTTAAAGGCAAACAAATAAGTATAGGATAAAGATTTTTTAGGGAGTTAAGATTTTAAAGAACAAATAAGGTCTATAGCAATTCTAGGGAAATATAGTATTTAGCCTAAAGGTTAAAAAGTCGACACTATGGTTAAAAAGTTTAATAATATCGAAAATCTGTTTATAAGACGTAACAGGACGGAATCTATGGAGGAATTTAGGTAAAGGATTCTTATATAGCAAGAACAGAAGTTAGACCAAAGGTTAACTATATTAGGTTATATAAGGGACAGAGGACCTATATAAAAAGTTACTAATAGGCCGAGTATAAAAACGCTAAGAGCTAAATAGTTAGATAAACTAGAATAAAAAGAGGATTTAGGGATTCTAACCAGATTCGCAGAACGATATACTAAAGGTTGCAACAACGTAGTAATAAAGAGATACTTCTTTATAGATAGATTGTATACACTTATAAAGCTATACTAAAGATAGTACAGATAACATAAGAACGATAAGTGGGAAGATTTCTATATATGGCTAGATAAGAAAGCTATACTAAACTAAACTATATTAGAAAAGCGGGTGCGCGACACGCATGGTCCGCACAGTGCGCGGCCCTTGTAGCCGGCCAACGACGAGCAAGGAGGAAATACACAAGCAGCCACAATTCTGAGGACGAGAGACGATATAAAGACACAAGAAACTAGCTAAAGAATACCTTAAGAAAAGAAGCAAGGAATAACTGGAGATGGTTTATAAACGAACACACTACTAACCCAAGTCTCCCCTATAATAAGGGCCTTTGGACCATAGCGAAATGGGCAAAGAAAAAGGCGGGACGCCTAGTAGAAGATCTACACCTACCACCCCTATAAAGAGCAGGCGAACTATAGGCCACAAGCAACAATAATGAGAAGGCAAAGATTTTTATAGAAAGATTTTTCCTTTAACCGGCTCCAGTAGACCTTAGCGATATCACCGGTGAAACACTGGTGACTCGCCTAAGGGTCGACAGCGATATAATAACTGAAGAAATGGCCAGAACCATCAGCCGCCTCTTAAACAATATAGTACTAGGACTAGATGGGATCCTAAATAAAGCCCTAAAGACCTGTGGACCACTTATAGCACCTTAGCTTGCAGATATAGCCAGAGTATACTTTATAATAGGCTACTACCTATGACTTGGAAGATCTATAACAACGGTTGTCTTACGAAAAGAAGGCAAAGTAGACTACTTAATCCCAGAAAGCTACCGCCCTATTACCTTAGAAAACACCCTAAGCAAGATTTTAGAAAAGGTTATAGCAGACTATATAGTAGACACGGTAGAGGAACACGCCCTACTACCATAAAGCTAAATGGGGGCAAGAAAGAATTGCTTAACGCTATTAGCACTTACACTACTCGCTGCTACCATTAAAACTGCATGGGCTATGCGAAAGGACTTTGTAGTATTAATACTTAGCCTAGATATCAGCGGCGCCTATAATAATATACCCTATAAGCGTCTCCTATATATTCTTAGGGCAAAGGGCTTCCTAGAATAGATTATTTAGATTATTTAAGAATTTACAGGCCAGAAAGAAACGTTATTGGTCTTTAGCGGATACCAAAGCCCCCCTATCGCAGTTGTAACAGGAATACTATAAGGATCACCTCTATCACCTATACTCTTCCTCTTCTTTATAAGCAACCTGCTTAACACCTTTAAGGAAGGGGCGACTTAGGGGATAGGCTTTATTAATGACATAAACCTAATTATATATGGGCCAACAGCTGTAGAGAACTGTAGGACACTAGAGAAAGCCTATAATACCTATATAGAATAGGTAAGACAACATAGAGTTTAATTCTTACTAGAGAAATACCAGCTAATCTATTTTATAAGAAAACGTAACTAATTTATAGATCTTTAGCATACAATCTATATCTAAGGCTTTGGGGGTCAACTGGTTCAAGGCCTAAGGGTATTAGGAGTGTGGGTAGATAGCAAGCTCCGGTAGAGCGCATATACGGCGTAAGCGGCCCGTAAGGGCCAAGCATAGTATATCGCTATGTCTAGGATTATTAATTCTATATGGGGTCCATGCTTCTAGAGGTTACGCCTACTATATATAGTAGTTGTCCGGCTAACCATAACGTATGGATCTAGTATTTGGGCCACTGGAGAAACCGAGAAAGGCCCCCCTAAATTACTCCTTAAACTACTCTAAAAGGTCCAAATAGCCTGCCTTAGGAGTATAACAGGCGGGTATAAGCGAACGGCCACAGCACTGCTTAAGAAGGAAGCCAATATTCCCCCCCTATAACTATATATTGAAGCCGATGCAATGTAAAGGGTGTAAAAGGAACGCAACTTTAATGTTATAAAGTATATTAAGACACGCCTAAACAAACTATAGAGGGACCCTAGGGTGCCCTATAGGAGAAGGAACCAATAACCCTAAAGTAGGGAAGATATATTAGGAAAACAGATAGAGAAAGTAGAAGAAGAATAGTGCGGCGCTAGGGCCTAGGCCTATATAGAGGAGGAAGGGAGACGCGTAAGAGGCCAGCAAAGATAATAGCAAGAAAGAGAAAGGAGCTAAAGTAAAGCATAAAAGAGTACTGGAAAACTATCTACCGTAATACAATACTAGTTGGACCGACGCTGGAGAGACGAATGGGAGTTAAAGGTATAGAGGTAGACTTAGGCAAGGGGAACCTAAGCCGTAGTATAGGTAACGCTATAGGGGGTAAATACCCAAGGGCTCTAAGAGGGCCTAATAAAGGCAGAAAATATAATGGCAACACTCTTAAGAACAGGAATAATAGGACTAAAAGATTAGCTTTACTAGGTGGGTGTCCTAGTAGGTAGCCTAAGGTGCGAATATAGCTGGCCAAGATAGACACCAAAATATATAATACTGTTATGCCCCTTACGCACTGGCCAAGAAGCAATGCTCTTAGTAGCTGGCATAGAAAACTATAATACACTGCTCTTAATATAGAAAGGCCTTAAGGCGGCTACCCGGTGGCTTATTAGCTAAAATATGCTAGACCAGTTCTGGGTTGCAAAGGAAATAGTAATAGAAGGCAAAGGGGCAAGTAATAGGCGCCCCCTAATAACTCTACAGGAGTAGAGTATAGTGTGTGATACTAGCGCGTCTATAGGTTTGTTACGGCAGTAGTGGTTCCTAAGGAGGTTAAAAAGTAAGGTAGTAGAGCACTACTAGTGACTTGTAGGCGACTTGCAAGCGAGCCCTAAAAGGCGGGGAGACGGATCACGGGGTTTTCTTAAATAGAGTTTTCTCCCTATATGTATATAAGGAGTAGTCCGCGTGGGCCCAACAGGGATCCGAATCGGACGTTAAGCAATAAA
>Ga0307507_10002304_pt1 | contig 40632 bp, 41 predicted proteins | sample 7_EM_MG_FD_207223 | JGI IMG/M metagenome (GOLD analysis project Ga0307507, IMG submission 207223) | Populus trichocarpa ectomycorrhiza microbial communities from riparian zone in the Pacific Northwest, United States - 7_EM | ecosystem: Host-associated > Plants > Roots > Unclassified | place...
GAATGACAGAAAAAATAAAATAAAATAAAAATAAAAATAAAAATCAAGAATAAGCCAGTACAAAATATTAGATACAGTAGATATATAAAGTAGAATCTAACACTAGGCAATATGTATACCCTAAAGCACTTCCCTGAAGCAACTAATTATGCAATACCAGCCATGAGAACTCCAGGCCTGGTTCCCAGATGTATTTGACCCATATAACTTCTATCAAACTCATGAACTGAATCCAGGACCGCTTACTGTTAATGATACATATATCTCAGTTCCTTGCATCCTGTATTTTAGTTTTATACATGTATTTATTCTCTTAATCTTATATTTTATATTTTTTTTTAAATATTATGACTGCATTTATATCATAACTATTGGATACAGACCCGTAGGGGCGAGAGGGCTGCTAGTAATCGAGTACTGTCCTTAGCAGAACTTCAGTGTTCTGACCATGTTGCAACCTACGACAATCCCAGCGCACGCACACCCAGCAAACCCACCCCACTATCCATTCACTTCTCCCCTATTTTATCCCTTCTCTCTTCCCTCTCTAACTTGTGGCCACCCTTCCTTCTCTGCTCGCACCTTAATTCCCGCACTCTCGCACAATGGTCTTTGCAAGGCTTGCTCCCACCGCTCGTAGCAAGGCTCTGTCGCTTCTCCGTACCGTTCAATACACTCATCCTCCTACCTGTCCTTGTCACGCTCACGCTCACCCTTTTGCTGCTTCTACAGCTTTACTCCTCGACGCAACACGGTCACTTGCCACTCCTCTCGGCCCACAGAAAGAGTATGCCTTTGAAATGGCCGCCTCAAGCATTCGATTCGGACCCGGAAGCACGCGGGAAGTAGGAATGGATTTTGCAAACATGAAGGTGAAGAAGGTTATCGTTATTACTGACAAAACGATTGAACGGTTAGCTCCTATATTGACTGCAGTCTCCGCGCTTGAAAGCGCTGGGGTCAAGTATGAGGTGTTTTCCGATGTAATGGTTGAGCCAAAGGACCACTCAGTGAAGAAGGCCATCCAGTTCGGGAGGCAGGCTAAAGGTGACGCCTACTTGGCGATTGGCGGTGGAAGTGTGATGGATACTGCGAAGATGGTGAATCTATACAACAATTTCCCTGAGGCGGATTTCCTCGACTTCGTTAGTGGATCCGCTCGCCCCTCCCTTCTCCACGCCTTAATATTGACCTAGGTAGGTGAACGCACCATTAGGAAAAGGGCTACCAATCACCAAGGCTCTAAGTCCTTTGATCTGCATCCCCACCACTGCCGGAACCGGGAGCGAAACCACCGGTACTGCAATCTTGTGCGTTCCATTGCTCCCACCATCGCACCTTTTCTGACAAGCCAGTGACCTTGCCGATAAAAAGGTTAAAACCGGTATTGCCCACCGAGCGCTCAAGCCAACCCTTGGAATCTGTGATCCGCTCAATACACGGTCCATGCCTCCCGCTGTCCACGCCTCTTCTGGCTTGGATGTGCTCTGCCATGCTCTTGAATCCTATACGGCTATCCCATACAGTGAGCGTATTCCCTGTCCAACAAACCCGATTCTGCGCCCAGCATACCAGGGTGCGAACCCTATTAGCGATGTGTTCTCCTTCAAAGCATTGCAAATGACTGTGAAATACCTGCTTCGGGCAGTTCGTGATCCGGAGGATCAGGAAGCGCAGAGCCAGATGTTGCTTGCTGCTACGTTGGCGGGTATCGGATTTGGAAATGCGGGTGTTCACCTTTGCCATGGGATGAGTTATCCAATATCGGGCAGAAACAAGGGTTATAAGCACAATGGGTATCAAGTTGATCATCCAATTATTCCGCATGGGGTATGCGTCTCCGCCTCTGTACCCGCCTTGCTGCTCGCGCTATTAACCGCAAGTTCAGGTAAGTGTGGCCGTAACTGCACCCGCAGTTTTCAAGTTCACAGCAGCCTCCAACCCAGAGCGACATCTAGCTGCGGCGGAGGTTTTCGGGGTTGATATATCTAACGCCCGTGCTGAGAATGCTGGCCAGCTTTTGAGTGACGCTTTGAAGGAATTCTTGCGTGAGCTTGGGGATCAACCAAAGGGTATCAAAGAACTTGGTTACACCAGCAGTGATATTGAAGGGCTGGTCGAGGGCACTATTCCTCAACGTAGGGTGCTGATGTTAGCACCTAAGCTCGATGAAGATCTGGAAAGGCAGAAAGGTGAGTTGATTAAATTATTCGAGGACAGCTTGGAGTACTAGAAAGCGAGCATTTGATCCTCCCAGCAAGCAAGTTCTGTCCACAGGGAGCAACAAAGCGCTTCCCTTTGTGTTAAGACTCTGTGATACTCAGGTGAATCAGAGTAGCTACAAGGTGTCAACCATTCTAGAAACGCCACCCTAGCTGCGCGCCAAATAGATTCTCGCACGATCTTTGCCTTTACTTATGTTGTCTGAGTGCTCCTTAACTTTAGCTCGCACTATCTTCCAACTAAGTGAATTAAGCCACGAATTCCCGGGAATTACACAATCATACAAGCTTGCGCTATGAGTGCTGGGTTCGGAGAGACGGTAGCAAATCGGGAGCTCGACAGTTAAGTTATTCCCAGGATAAGGAAAAATTCAGAAGTACGAAAGGATGAAGGGTGAAAGCCCCGAAACCCCAGAAAACTAGAAGGGCTGAAGCGAAACATGGTAGGACAATATGCAAGAAAAAAGGGAAGAAACAAAGGCACATGCAGAGCCACACAAATTTCTAACGATTACCGGGTGTCTATGTCGACTGGATTTGAGTATTAGGGTAGAGAATAAAGTAGAACAAGAATTAAGTAGGAAAAAAGTGAAGGGAAAAAATGAGGGCAATGGTAAATTGCACTCCCCCTTCCTCTTGGACTAGAGAAATAGCGTGCTATATCCCATCCGGCAATTCAAATTCGCGAAGCTCCCCCTCGAGATAGTTCACTAATGCAACAGCTTGAGTCTTCAGTATCCCCAACCCTCCACCCAAAACAACCCCGCTACCGCTCCCGCTGCCTCCTCCACCCCCGCTCTTAGCAGACTTGCTTTCCCCTTCACTATGCAGACTGCTTCTACTGCTGCTACCAGTAACCTTTGGCCCAATAAGACATAGCAAAACCCTTTCTGCAACGATTTGTATATGGAGATTGTAATCTGAGAGCTCAAGAGTAAGCGATTTGAGCGCTTCAGCAGGACCATTAGCGGCGGTTTCAGGCGGAGATGGCGGCGCAGCAACGTTTGTTGAGGGAGTTGTCGGAAGCGAAGCTTCGATCGCGCCGGTGGAGGCAACTCGGGAATAAAGGCTCCATATGTTGGCAGCAAGCGCAGCATGTGTTCTGGACTTCTTTGCCGAGGGCGCGGTCGGCGAGGTCCCGGTTGCGAGGAGGGAGCCGGACGGTGTGAATAGTCTAGCCCGGTCTCTGGTTTAGCAAGTGGGCTGTGGGGGAAGTTGGAAAAAGGGGCATTCGTACAAGGCAGACGAGACATTTGCAGAGATACTCTGCGAGAGAAGGTCGTTGAGGGGTTTCGTTTTTAACATTTTCAAGGTCTTTAGGTGGGTGTGGATTGCCTCGCCCGTTGAGACGGGGGGAGGTGGGCTTGGTCAGAATGCGTGACGAGTTGGTGGAGGGCGGAAGGGCGGGTAAGTCAGTGGCGGAACAGAGTTAATCCGAGGCAGCGGAGAGCCTCATCGGGAATGGCCTCGGATGCCGAAAACACCTGTCCGGCTTCGCTGGGGATACCCGAGGAAGCTATTGAAGGGCAAGGACTTGGCAATTTCGTGTTGCCACACCAAAAAAGTATCTATTAAGCTATGTTATTAGAGAGAATTTCAAACCCAGCAGTTCTAGACGGCCATTCTTTTGGCAAGGGCTTTCTGATGCCTAGGTGGATTCAGAGGATTCTTAGAGATAGGAAGTTATCTATCCAAGGTCTTGGACTTTAAAGATTATTGAGCGGCTGATGATTGTTCCGAAGCGCCCAGTTGTTTTGGCGGGGAATCCGGCTACAGCGGATATTTGCTGCAGTCACTAAATATTCAGCTCACTGAGGTATTCTTGGTAACGAGTGAGTATTTACTCTGTAGATTCGCAGGCGCCGCTGATCGCTAATTTCGACCTCCAGAGAAAGAACTTTTTAAGAATTACTACTTTCCTGACATGGGATGGCAGGAGTGATTTGACTGTCAAGGGTCTCATTAACTAGCTTTCCCAACTGTATTAACTTAGCTAAGCAAAACCTATCTAGGGCAATGGCGCAATGTAATGTGATGTTTGGACCTAGTGCATCAACTACCGTATTATCTGGTTTAACTGGAAATGAGTCTAAGGTAAAAGGAGGAAAATGAAGCGAGGTTCGACAGGGTAGCCCAAGGCACAACCCCACATTACTCACATTTACTTCAACCACAACTGATTACTTCAAGCTCGACTGATTACTTCAACTTCAACTAATTCAACCTCGACTGATTCATGGGAGGTGATTCAGTGAAGAAAACTCAATACAAGAAATAAAGAAATAAAGAAAATGACTGGCAACCAGTTATGAGCAAAGTGGAATGACTTCTGAGAGATGATTGACAAGGTTAAACTAATGAATCATTAGATTCTGCCTGTGCTAGTCAAGGGAAATTTAAGGATACATTGGCCTAACCTTTGTATCAGAAAGCCGGTAGCAGAAGAGAAATTGACTTCAGCAAAATGGATCTTCAATCGCTTCTAAATCCATTGCCGCAGTGGATATCAGAAACCCTGGGCCTACCGATTCCCATTTCCAGAGAACCGAGAGAGGTGGCAGGAGTCCCTCTGGCACAACTCCCCCAGGAGCCAGTAGTGAATTCTTTGAGCCCAAGACCATCTGGACCCCATCTGACTATCGCCCCAAAGCCGGGACCACAAGCCAAACCAATTGTGGAGTGGATCGGAGCAGATTTTGCCCGAGTTAGGAAGCGCATACAGTGCACCTACTCCCGTGAGTTTAAAATAGAAGTGCTTGGCTGGTGGCTTCATTACCAGATACCGCCGGGGTAAGAGGAGAGAGAGCCTGGAGTCTTGTGAGCGCCATTGCTGAAGGAGGTATCAGGGCGATATCTGGTACCAGTGACGACTCTTCATAACTGAAGAGCTAGTGAGGATCAGATAGTGAGTGGGAGGAAGGGGGAGAGAAGATACAGATCTGCGGTGATGACTTGTGGTTGGCTGGAACTGGAGTCAAATCTCTAGGCCAAGTATCGTAAGCAGAGGAATGATCGAAAGGCTGTGCACAGAGGATGGCTTCGCCGGGGAGCATATAAAGCATTTGCTGACTGCTCTCCTGAAAAAGACCCTTCCGAATTCCCTTTCTTTAATGTCTGGCCAGCTGGTTTACTATCTTGACATTTAATTACCCTTCGATTGACAACACATAAATCACAAAGAATTCCGGAAGACTACCTACAAGCTATCCTCTCCTGGCCACGGTTTAATAGACGGAATTCACAAGTTCCAAGTGGGACTGGGGACGAGGAAAAGGTAGTAGGCCGGTACTTACTTGATAGTATTTGCAATGTTGACGAAACACCACTCCCATTCGAATATCTGAATGGCCAGACATAGGCCGATAAGGGTAGCCACTCTGTCCAGGCCAAAGCCAGCCATAGTAGCTGGGATAAGCAACAAGCCACTCTTTTGTTAGCCATCTTTGGGAGTGGAAGGTCAATAATCCAGCCCTTGATAATCTTTCAGGGCAAAGAAAAATATAAGGGGCGGCACGGGGAATACTTTCAAAAAAAATATGAGGAAATGAAGTGATACAATCCTGGGGTAGAGATTAAGTGGAAAGACTCTGGATATGTCAATGCTGGCTTGTTAGTAGATTCGATTCAGAATTCCCTGGTACCTGCTCTTCCCTCCGGCCCACAATTGCTCGCATTAGTTGTGGTTTAATTCTACTCCACCAATGAGGTTTTATCCACCTTATACGCCAATGATATCCTCCCATCAATGATCCCTCCTGACTGCACTGGACTAGTACAGCCACTAGATATTTTTAGTAAACAAGCCGTTCAAGAGTATTGTGCGGGATATCCTAGACGACCTACTCAATGACTACGAACTTAGACTCCAGCTCAATTTGCGTGAACTAAATTGATTAGATTCCTCAGCAATCGGAGAGCGGCGAATCCTTGTTACCCATTCAGTTGCCCAGGCCTGGAACAGTTTACCAGCAGCCAAGCCTATAAGGAGCTGAATGTTTCTACATTTCGTAAACTAGGACTTTCACTTCCCATTGATGGCTTGTGTGATGATGAGCTATCAATCAAGGGCATAGATTCTTCACTTCTAGGGATTGGCGACTGGAGGGAAGGGGGACTGAAGGAGGATGAGGAACTTCTGGCTTTGCATTCTGAGTTGCCCGGGCCAGTAGAGGATGAGCCTGCAGATGTAGCAGTAGAATATATTGACCGGGTTTGAAAAGAGAATTGCCAAGCACAGTAAACTACTAGAGCTTTTGCCTCCTGTTAAGCATAACATGAGGTAGGTGTCTAGTGGGGGAACTTGAACTTAAAGTCTCTTGAATGAACAAAAAAGCATTCCTATACACCACCTGCCTCCGCTGTCACAGCTTATCACTCTCCTTTGTCTTGAGATTCGCTTAACCTGCCACCCTCTCTTTTTGTGACACATGTCGATCCCTGAGCCTTAGCGCCATTTCCTGTTAAACCAGGTAATACAGTATTGTCCGTTAACATAATAAACCATACACATACCACTGATGGCAACGCAAATGATCACCACTCAGTTTTGACCCTCCTAAAGATATTTATCTAGATCAAATGTTAATTTCCACTCTGTATTCTACTCCGTATTTACGTTTTATATCTTTTTTTTCATTTTATTTGACAGTCGGGTTGGTGGGAGAGGGCTGTTGTCATGGGCCAAGTTTTTCGTGTTTGTTGATGTATAGTTAATTTTGTTAAGGAACAATAGGGAAAATATACGACTCTTATATTAACCAAGTACGGCACAATTAGTACTCTCCTCCTTTTAAGTATTGTCTTAGCAACTTTCTTGCCCTACATTTCACTTTCCCCTTTAGGAAGGTAGGAAGTAGAGTATAATACCACATACATCTTGCAATCCTGCCCGGTGGGTAGACTTAGGGCCCTATAAAGGGACTAGACAAAGGTTTTTGTAATTGTTTGGTCAGCATAGCTAAGTAACCAGTTCTATTACAATTATGTATATCCTTATCGAGATCTATCTTGTTACGCCATGTAAACCAACTTTATTATTGCCTCTTAAGTGACCCTGTCAGCCTAAAACAGCCAGCTAAGAGATGACAGATACTGAAAAAGAAATTATAATTAGCTTTCTCTAAAGGTTTTGGTTATTCTCCGGTGTTGCCAATTTTGTGGGCTTCTCTTGGTCAACAGTTGAGAATAGTTGTACAAATGTATATTTATAAGAAGGGGCAGATAATGTGCGTTAATCTGATTGCCTCTAGCATTTTAGAAACCCAGAAAAGCTCAAAATTGTGCTAGCTGCCAAAATAGATCCTGGAATGAGTCTCTTAAAACTGAAGAAAAGATATAGCCTATATCTTTCAATTGACATGATTGATTGTGTCCTTCAAGAAGCTAATACCAAAAAGCTTACAAAAGTACCATTCATGATGAAAGTATAAGATATAATTATTTAATTGGAATGATTATCAGTTAAGAAGAATTTGACTGCTAAAGATAATCAAGATATTATCTATTTTTAAGTGTAATATCTGCCTGTAAAAGGTAACCAATTCTAAGATCTAGTGAAAAGTACAAGGCTTAATAGCTTTCTTATTATCAAAGGAGAATAGCTAATAGAGCTAGTAAGAGACTAAAATAAAAAAAAGTTGGGTAATAAAGATTTCTTGTTGTGAAATTTAGTATATTACTAATATCTATTTCCTGTTATTATATGATATGTAAAACGATAGTGAGGTACTTCAATATTCATATCTGGCATCTGAGAGTTCCCTAACTACATCTAACTGTCATACAAACTAGATGTACTACCAGGTAATAAAATCCACTATTTAAACAAGGTGTGAACGGCATTTGACTCAGAGAATATTATATCCCTGATTGCTAATGGATAAGTAAAAGCTATAAATTCTCTGAGAGAGTGATCTGCTTTGAAAAACAGAATAAAAAGAATTTGCTATATTAGGCCATTTGGGTCAGATACCAAATTTTCCTATTGTGTTTTATAAAACTCGGAAAGTGCTAGCTTTCAATAGATTGAAAGTGTACTATACATCGGTACTTGAATGAATAGTTTGCAGAAGACTTGTTCTGATAATCAGGCTAAGCACTTTTCATTATTGAAAACAGTTGTTCCTCAACATGGTGTGTCATGGCTTTGGAAAAGCCTCAGATAAAGGACTCAGATTTTAGAGAGCAGAGGATGAACAAGGGCAGTAATTCTAAATCACGATTTATACTGTATTCTTGGAATCTCGAGTACTCTGCCACCCATCAGAGCATCCAGGGCAGACAAGAATGACGTGAGAAGTCAAAGAGTTAGGCTCGAGTTGGTCCATCAACCAGAGGATATTGGCTCGAGTGGCTCCAGCAATAAGAGTATAATGGCTGAAGCAACTGGGACACTGTGGAAGTGAGTTGGGGCTGAATCTGATAATCGAGATCCAGGCCGGAATGGGACAGATGGCTCATGATCCAAACAGGGAATGAACGAGGTTACCAAGGGCCATGTGAAAGGGAACAGGTGGGGTGGAGTGGCCATGTAGAGGCAGACCGAGGGTGAAGAGATCTCCAATAGGAATGCCCCAAGGGGATTGATGGACCACAAAAATGGGTATCAGGGGAAATCTGGCACGACAATATAGTGGACCAGGAGAATCAGGTCCAGGCAAACACAGAGCCGAGGGATGAAAGTCAATGTAACCAGGTACCAGAAAAGTAACGGCCTGCAGAAAGGCAGACCTGGATGGTGAAGATCCATGGAAGAGCAGCCCAGAGAAGTAAATGCCCGTGCAAGTGCGGACTTGGATGGTGAAGATCCTTGGAGGCAAGCACCAGAGAAGTAATAGCCCGCCCAAGTATGAACCTGGAGGGCGAAACTCCTTGCAAGCAAAGATCTCAGGAGTAAAGACCAACCCAAGCACTGGTTGGGAGGTTCAAGTTTTGGGTATGGGAGAGGCAGAGTGCTACGAACGTGTCCTGGTCGAAAGGGCAGAGCAACAGGGGTCGACGGGTAGAAAGTCGGGGTCTACCAGAGGCAGTCAACATCAGTAAAACCAGATCCTAGGTCAGAAGAATATATTATGCTTCTGAATATGCCCAATGTATAATATTGCGTCTGGAGCGTCTAAAGACCATCTGGAGAGAAGTTGCCTTACTAAAGTTTCATCCGGAAGCTGGTTGTCATACTAAATTACCTCCCTTGCCTGTTCACGCACTTTACAACACTATCAAACCTCCAGATTCACAACTAATCCACACTGCTTCCAGAATCCCCTATGGTAAGTACCCACTCCCTTCATGGCTTTCTAGCCTTCTCTCCTACTTAGAAAGTGGCTGTCTTGACAAAGAAAATGAAATTTGTGTAGGTGCCAGGTCAGAAAGCCACCGTACTCTTTATCTTAATATTGCACAAATCACTGAAGCTGGATTCTAAGCAAGTTCTATTTTCAAAACTTGATCTTTCCAAGAGTGAAAATGCGAGCTCCTGCCAGTCTGAACACGAGTGATGTTCAAAATGTGAACTAAGGCAAAATCTATTCCATGTGGATAATACTAGGCAGGTGCGAGAGGTGCTGTTAGGGGACGCTAAGTGAGGAGTAGGTATAGTAGTAGAGCAGATTAGTAGGAGTTCTAGTTGTTATTCTATCTAAACGAGGTAGGCGGTAACGACAATAGTTATACAAAAGTACGACAACCAAGTATAAGAAGGAATTATTGGGAAACACAGTAAGAAAGACAAGTGTAAACACGGTTTGACCCTGAAATCCTGCCAAGTAAATCACAATAATATGCGTAAATCTAAGATGGTGTGAGGTGAGTGTTAGTGAATAATTAGATATATTATGACCGAGAACAGTGCATATATATGTAAGAAGTCCTTGGTAACAACCGTAAAATCCCGCATATCAGAAAAGAAAACACATAATAAAATCTCAATTATTATCCCCAAATGAGTAATAAAATGTCGTCATACATGCTTTAGCTGTAGTAATGTAAATAGTCTACAGGTGGAACCAAAACCAAAACTAAGTATAGGGATGGACGACTGTAATGATGAAATATAGATAGGAAATACTATGAAATTTCAACAGTTCCCCACATTATCTACAGCCCAGTAATGAGACCATCGGTTCATGGACTGGTATTGCTAAGATTTTGGTGCTGATATCGGCACCGTGATTTACTGATTCAACCTTGAGAGGAACAAACAAGTTGTCTTGCAGAGCTTCGCGAGTAATGAAGTAATGAACAGTGATGTGTTCTTATTCGAACATTAATTTGAGGGTTAACAGCAAGAAAGTTTGCACCAGTGTTATCGGTATACATAGTATTAGGAGTAGAGAGAGGGAGATCAGTAAGACCTTTGAGGAGCAATTGGGTATGACGGGTACCGTAATCATATTGACAAATTTGGCTTCAGGGGTTAATTTAGCGACGCAGGATTGTTTGTTCGAGAACCAACATATACAACACTTATCGAATAGGGCAAGGTAACCAGAGGTTGATCTTCTGGTCGGAATACATCCTGCCAAGTCGGTATCAAGATGGGCATCGATAGCGTTTGTTGTGTTATGCGGGTAAAATAATTCAAGATGCCGAGTCCTATTAACATGTCGGAAGACGTGTTAGGCGGCTTTTATATGTGCTTCCGTCAGGCAGGAGGAAAACTGTGCAAGAAATGAAAATAGTATTGGCGAGCTCAGGTCTTATCCCGGTCAGTAAATACATGAGTAATCTTAACATCAATTGATATAGGGTAACCTGCTCTTTTGTGTGTTCTGTGGTTCCTTTCGTAAGTACGATGCCTTTTGATAAGGGAGTGGATACAGTTTTAGACCTTTACTTTCCAAATCGTGAGAGGATGGTTCTGATGTAAAGATCCTGGGTAAGAGCGATACCTTCGGTCGTATACATTAGATATAGGCCTAGTAGAAATAAGGCTTCCCCAAGGTCAGAAATGTCAAATGCCTTTTTCTGGTCATTGATGAGATTGGCAAGGTGGGAGGTATCGGCTGAGTATATGGCAATGTTATCCACGTAGAGCGATATGTAACAGTCATACTCGTTATGGATAAACATGCATAGGTCTTGGTGTGATGTGCCAGTGGTAAAGTACTTGAAGGTTAAGAATTTAGCAAAGAGAGTATACCATTCGTTGGCTAATTGGATGAGTCCATAGATGCATCAGTGAAGTTTCCATACTTTGTCTCCGTCACTGAAACCCTGGTGGCAGTCACATGTAAAATTCTTCTTTCAATTTGGCATAAAGGAAAGCAGATTTAACATCAGATTGTTGCTGTCACCACTTATTTCTGGCACATATCATGAGGGGTAGTTGGAGTGATTCATAACCGATGACAGGAGTGAAAGTATCTTCAAAATCGAAGCCCGTCACTTGTGAAAACCCTTGTGCAACTGCTCTCCTCAATATCTTCCCAAGCAACCATTAGCGTTCCTTTTAGTTTTTAATACCCACTTACTTCCGACAATGTTCCGTTCAATTGGTTGGTTGACAACTTCGAAGGGTTTATTATTCTTTAACACATTGATCTGATCGTTCATAGCAGAGGTCGAGTTTTCTTAGTCATAGCTTTCTAAAGCATTCGGGTAGGTAGTGGGATTCACGTCAGGTAACTCGCTAGAGGTGACTTGAACTTTTCCTCCATGGTGGTGTAACTTATGGTGGTCGAATCTTGGGGGTTGGATATCCTTCCTGATATACGCGAGGGGGCCAGACACTTCTCCAGGTTGAACATCCAGGACAGGGAGCTGGTGTTGATGTTGGTTTTCTGGTATTGAAGGTAAAAGAGAATGGTCTGGTGCGTTAGGTGGATCAGGAGAAGCATACCTGGCGCCAGTTGCACCGCTGTTGCATCTGGATACCAGGTTCGGTAACTTTGCGCCCTCCCGTAACGTTAGGTGTACCCAGAGCTCAGGTGCCGCCTTCATTTGCGTCAGGTGCATCCTGACGTACAGTTGCCATATATGCATACCCCAGACGCTAGTGGCTACACAATCTTATACCCCATGGTTCATGACGCAACTCAAAACCCCATCGCATCACCCGAAGCCATCAGCAAAAACATACCTTGCGTCAGGCACACCACTGTTGCGTCAGGATACCAGGTACAGTAACTTTGGGCCCTTAACGTTAGGTGCACCCAGAGCTGGGTTGCAGTCTTCGCTTGTGTCAGGTGAGTCAGGAGGTACACTGGCCATACAGCCTTACCCCGGACGCTACTGGCTACACAACCTTACACCCCATGCTTCCTGACGCAGCTCACAACACCATCGTATCTCCGGATGCAGCACTCATTCACTCCACATTCAGGGTGCCTCTTGAAAATGCCCCCTATCCCTTTCCAGCCATCTCTCCTACCTGGAAAGGGGGTACCCTTGGCAAAAATGATTGGGTCATTTTGGGCGCCAAGTGAGAAATCCACCATACTCTTAATCTTAATATGGCGCTAATCACACCGGCCTGCCAGTGAGCGACAAAGAGTTCCATTTTGAGAACTTGATCTTTCCGAGAGCGAAAATGCCAGCTTACTCCAGTCTGAAAGGGAGTGATAGCTATGACAGTATCTACTACTAGTACTACAGTGGTTGTAGTTTCTCGGCACTTAGGGTTTGACGCGACGGGACTGCTCTCTTTCCCCTCACCGCTCAACATCATCACCCCCGGGCCCACAGCTACCCTGAAGACTCCACCACAACCACGCTACCGATCCTCATTCTGACACCTGCATCATGTTGGGCTCGTCGCCAGCTACACACTGGTATAGGATTCATCCCAACCTGACAGTTATTGATGAGATTATAGGGCTGGCATTTTCAAAGTTCGATGGCTGGTTCCTCTACAACCACGGGACAGATTCTCGTTCTGTTTCTTTAGGGCTCTTGGGCTCTGCATTAGCTACACAATGGTATAAGTCTCATATCTATGTGGGCAATACTCATGGAGATGCTGAGCCTTCTTTAGGCCCTGGCGGAATTTTGCTCGATGGCTCATTACGCCAGAACCGCTGGACGGATTCCAATTCTCTGTTCCGGAGGTTATTGGGCACGCCAGCTACACGCCTGTATCAAGTATGTCCCTGTCGGATCAAGACTCAGGATTTCACAGTCTTCTGTGGAGGGGGTCTTAGGGAGCATCCGGGCAGAACTTTACTCGCTGGCTGATTGCTCAACGACCACGTAACGAATATCAATTCTGTTTGCAACGGGTTATTATGCTCAAGGCCCGCTACGTCCCGGTATAAGATACGTCCCTGTGGCATCAAAACCCGGGATTTCGCTGACTTCTCTGGAAGGGGTCCCCAAACTACCCCTGGCGGAATTTTGCTCGATGGCAGATTACTCCACAACCACTGGATAGATTCCAATTCTGTTTGCGGGGGGTTGTTGGGCTCAACGACAGCTACGCAACGGTATAAGGGACGTCCCTGTGGCAGCAAAGCCCAGGATTTCGCTGACTTCCGTGGAGGGGGTCTTGGGTAGCATGCTGGCGGAATTTTACTCAATGGCTGATTGCTCCACGACCACGTAATGGATTTCAATTCTGTTTCTGGGAGGTTATTGGGCTCACGCCAGCTACGCAACGGTATCAACTACGGCCCTGTGGCATCAAAACCCAGGATTTCGCTGACTTCTCTGCAGGGGGTCTCTATAGCAACCCTGGCGGAATTATGCTCAATAGCTAATTACTCTACAACTCCTGGATAGATTCCAATTCTCTTTGCGGGAGGTTTTGGGCTTGACGCCAGCTACGCAACTGTATAAGCGACGTCCCTGTGGTATCGAAACCCAGGATTTCGCTGTCTTCTGTGGAGGGGCTCTTAGCTAGCATGCTGGCTGAATTTTACTCGATGGCTGATTTCTCTACGACTACTTAACAGATTCCAATTCTGCTTGCAGGAGGTTGTTGAGCTCGACGCCAGCCACGCAAAAGTGTGGGTTACACCCCTGTTCCATCAAAACCCAGGATTTCGCTGTCTTCTGTGGAGGGGATCTTAGGTCGCATGCTGGTGGAACTTTACTTGATGACTGATTACTCCACAACTGCTTGACGGATTCCAATTCTGTTTGCGGGAGGTCGTTGGGCTCGACGTCAGCTACGCAACGGTATAGGATACGTCCCTGTCCCAGCAAGACCCTTGAAATGACTCTCTCCTGTAAAGGTACTAAGCAGGCTGAACTTTACTCGATTGCAGATCCCTCTACAACCACTTGACGGATTCCAATTCTGTTTGCAGGAGGCTATTGGACTCGACGCCAGCTACGCAACGGTATAAACTACGTCCCTGTGGTATCAAAACCCAGGATTTCGCTGTCTTCTGTGGAGGGGGTCTTAGGTACACTGCTGGCGTAACTTTACTCGATTGCAGATTCCTCCACAACCGCTTGACGGATATCAATTCTGTTTGCGGGAGGTTGTTGGGCATGACGTCAGCTACATGCCGGTATAAGGCCCATCCCTACGCGGTCAATAACCATGAGGTTAACACTCCGACTAGGAGGGATACCCGGAGGAATAGACGGAGGGAGACTAGGAAGAATACCCGGATGGATACCCGGAGGAATACCCGGAGGAATACCTGGGGGAGCCATAGGGAAGCCTTGAGGGAGGTGCCGCCTGTATTTAGTAGAATTAGAAATTCAATAGAAGATTATCTAAACAGACTATATGAGTGTAAAATATATTGTAACCCAGGTCAGAAAGCAAAGGGTGGACCCTTGACCTGTTTCTTGAGTAAATCCTGAAGATTAGGTTGCGTATCAGGCTGTGCCCAGCAAAAATGATGGTGCCACAGTAATGCCCAGAAGACATGGTGTTGCACCAGAAGACGCCCGGAAGATATGGGGTTGCCCCAGGTGACGCCCGGAAGATATGGTGTTGCGTAAGTTGCACCCACTGATAGTTAGTTTAAGTGGTTGCGTCCTGATTCGCACTTGATGTTATGTATGCTAGGTGCGCCAGCCGCAGTGGATGCACCAGGCGCCAAGGTTTATTTTTGCAGATGTGTTGCTGGGCTTGCAGCCGGTGGCTGCTACAATTGGATCCTTCCTAGTCATACTTGGTTGAAAGGTTGTTGGTGGGGAGATTGTCTCTTCTGGTTCCAATTCCACAGACTTATCTATAGTCTTTGGGGCTAATGGAAAGCATGGATAAAGGACTATAACATAGGTTTCTTCGGTGATCAGTGGTACCATGGCAATGTGTCCAAGCGGTTCTATCATCTTGGTCATCGAATCGATCTGCTGAGTTTGCGAAACTTTATGTTCTGAAGGGATGTAGATTCTATATATTTCATGGAGGAGGTGTATCCGAGAAGATATTCATCGATTGGCCGAGGCATCTGTGTTTCGTTCTGGGTTGTGTTTTCTCCTCTGGTAGGGGAATTAACACTTTGATGCTGTAAGACCGGAGAGGGTTGATCGACAGTTACTTATTGTAGAGGGATTTATCCGGCATCGATTTTCCGATGAATTGGCTAGGGAGTCTATTCCGAAGATAGACGGCAGTTCCATCACCCTTACCCCTTGAAGCTAAAGTGAAGCCAGTCAATATAGTGTGAGTTGTGGTAATACTAGTATGGTTGTACCATTCAGCAATGCTAATGGATTCAGGTGAATAGGCCAGAGTATGGTCATGTATAATGCAATGCTTGTCTAATAGTGTTAGCATGACAGCATTGACAAACCCCTCTCCTTTATCAGTCCTGACTCTTTTGATGACAACCTGATCCGGTGTCCATCGTTCTTGGATAAAACTAGCAAAGATTTTGACCCTGTTACATTTAACCTGAATAGGGTAAATTCAAGGGTCTCTAATGGAGTTATTGATGTACCTAACATAGTTGTTTGATTTGCCGAAGGAAGTTTTCCAGACTCTTCCACTAAGGTGAGAGTGGATTGAATCGATGGCGGTATTACTGCACCTTCTGGTCCTCTTGAGCTGGGTTTTCGTTTGGTGCTTTTGGAGTTGATGCAGGTTTCACATGGCTAATCCTTTGGAACTTTGGGAATGTTGGAAGTGTCGGAGTAGTTGTTGCTTTTGAGATAGTCGGGTGAAGGATGTCCAAAGGCCTCATTCCACTATTGGTAAGTCATCTTCTTGCCGCTTCTTTCTCTTCTTGCACAACATAGGCTTGTTGGTCATGCTTTCCCAAATAACATTTGATGTATTTTGCTGTAAATTTAGATATCTGGTCCAGAACTCCGTAAAGAAAACCCTTTTTCCAAGGAAACAATTGCGCACAACGATAACAAATTACAAGAACCCAAACTTGGAATCTATAGAACACGTTCAAGGTAGATAGTAGAAACATGACCAGCAGATATTTTGGCCAAGATCTTAACTGTATCTCGGCCACATGACTCTATAACAGAGTCATCGCCTAATCTAACAGTGCCTTCCTCAGTCTCAAAGTTTATAAGAATGTCGGAGTTACATCAACAAAAATATTACCTTGCATCATGGTGCGTCCTATTCGCCTTGTGCTCCGGACACTCCAGGCGCTTATAACGTAAACCCCAGTGCCTGATGCAAAAGCCTGGGCTCGCTTGGTCTGGACCCAGCCCGTTTTTGTCCGGAGGCACAGGAGGCGGCCTGGCGCTGTTCCCCCTAGCAACCCTGCCCCCAGCGCATAACCTCTGCCTCCCCTAGCCCTGAATGCCCCTCTCCGCAGGCTCCTCTTCACAGGCGCCTTGTTGCCGGGACTTATCTACTCCCAACCCTCTCTCACACACCCCTGTCCGCCACCCTTGTTCCCATGATACCCCGTTCAGCCCTGATTTTGTCCGCGGGATCGGGGAGGATACGCAAAGGGTTCGGGGGATGCGGGGAGACAAACAGAGCTTGTGGGAGGGTTCGGACGAAAGAGGACTAGGAGAGAGACTGTGAACGTTCTCCTCACCTCTGCCTTTTCGTCCGAATCCCCCAACAAGCTCTGTTCTTCTCTCCGCACTCCGCTAACCCTTTGCTTATTCTACCAGACCCGGCGGACGTTCTCCCCTCTGAACCTTCCGCTCTCCTCCCTTCCCAATCCATCTCTTCGGCTGGATGCCCTACTCTCCGCTTCGGCCTCTCACCGTGCACCCGACACATTCCCCTGCCTTCTGAACCTACAATTGCTGGCTGTCCAGCTTATCTGCATCTGACCGACACACTCCCATGCCTTTCATGCCTACAATTGCCCGCCTGATGCCCTTGTACTGGCCTACACACTTTAAGGTTTTGTCACTTTCAAACACTATTGGCATATATCATTAATTTCCTTTATTACATTCTCATAATATGCATATACCATGATAGAATACTGATAGATGCATTCCCCTCCTCTAGGTCAGTTTCTTCAACCTGTGATGACACGTCAGCCGGTTCTCCCAACATAGCTACATCATCTAATACCTCCAGATTCGCCCCTTGATGCTATTGCAGTCCACATTGACCATGTCCTCTCCCGGCGTCTCCGAGACTGCCCACGGCTCCTGATCCATCCACCACGGGAGCGATTCCAAACTCCCGCCTCAATGCGTACTCATTATTGGAATATCTATCCGTACTCTCAACACGCTTTCCCCGGTCGTTCTCGATTCTAACCTTTAATGTTGTTCTAATCCGCTGGAATATTCGTCCACACCATCCCCTGTCTGTATTTCGCGTTCTAGCAGGCCTATCATCTCGTTAGGCGTTTATCACCTATTTACGTACTTGTGGTTTTCAAGAGTATCTGGATACCTGGGCGCCTGGGCGCCAAGCGATCTGGACACTGCAGAAAACTGCAAGTCAGCGTCATTTGTCTAACCTTTGAAACTGGCACGTGTGAAAGCTACATTGTCGATAAAGTTTGCAGTGAGGCAGCATCATACTGAATGGCACAATATGGCTACTGTCAGACGGATAAGCGGAGGATCGATCTTGCCTACATCAGGAAAAATATACCTTGCGTCAGGCACACTACTGTTGCGTCAGGATAGCAGGTATAGTAACTTTGCGCCCTTAACATTAGGTGCACCCAGAGCAGGGTTCCTGTCTTCCTTTGCGCCAGGTCTGTCAGTAGGTACACTTGCCAGACAGCATTACACCGGACGCTACTGGCTACACAACCTTACACCCCATGCTTCCTGACGCAGCTCACAACACCATCGCATCTCCGGATGCACCCTTCATTCACTCCACATTCACGGTACCTCTTGAATATTGCCTCTATCTTTCTCCAGCCATCTCTTATACCTCCATCAGCAAGATGTAAAAACCACTCCTGGTCCATCCAGGGGGTTTATGGTCCCCCTGGTCCTCCTTGTCCACCCTGATCCACCCTGATCAACATTTTCGGTAAAATTTCCAAAAGTGTGGATCAGAGCCGATCTGAGTGGACCAGGTGGACCACGAGGACCACGACCCCCCTTGGTGGACCAGGAGCGTTCAGGACCACCGTGGACTACGCTCCGACATTCCTCTGATGTGGAAAGGGGGTACGCTTGGCAAAGCTGATTGGGTCCGGGTCAGTATGGGCGCCAAGTGAGAAAACCACCATACTCGTAATCTTAATATGGTGCTAATCACACCAGCCTGCCAGGGGGCGACAGAGAGTTCTATTTTCAGAACTTAATCTTTCAGAGCGTGAAAATGCCAGCTCACTCCAGTCTGAAAGCGAGTGCTAGCTATCACAGTCTCTAGTACTAGGAGTTGTTGTGGTTTCTTGGCACTTAACCTTTGACGCGACGCGACTGCTCCCTTTCCTCTCACCGATCAACCTCCTCACCCTCATGGCTACCCTGAAGACTCCACTACAACCACGCTACCGATCCTGATTCTGACACCGGCATCATTCTGGACTCGACACCAGCTACACACCGGTATAGGATTCATCCCAACCTCAGGGTTATTGATCGGGTTATACAGCTGGCGATCTCAATGTTCGATGGCTTATTCCTCTACAACCGCTGGACATATTCCAGTTCTGTGTTTTGAAGGTGGTTCTACTTTGCATCAGCTACACAATGGTATAAAGCTCATCTATAGGCGGTCAATACTCATGGAGTATCTGACCCTTCTTTAGGCCCTGGCGGAATTTAGCTTGATGGCTGATTTCGCAAGGTCCGCTGGACGGATTCCAATTCTGTTTTACGGGAGGTTATTGGGCTCGCCGCCAGCTACACGCCGGTATAAAGTACGTCCCAGTGGCATCAAAACTCAGGACTTCGCGGTCTTCAATGGAAGGGGTCTTAGGGAGCATGCTGGTGGAACTTTACTCGGTGGTAGATTACGCCACGACCGCTCCCTCAATTCCAATTCTCTCTGCGGGTGGTCATTGGGCTCGATGCTAGCTACACAACGGTATAAGGACTCCCTTTCGCATCAGAACTCAGGATTTTGCTGACTTTTCTGGCGGGGGTCTCAGGTAGCATGCTGGCAGCATTTTACTGGATGGCTGCTTGCTCCACAACCACCGGACGGATTCCAATCCTGTTTGCGGGAGGATTTTGGGCATGTGGCCTGCTACGAGATGGTATAACGGACGTCCCTGTGGCATCAGAGCTCAGGATTTGCCTGACTTCTCTGGAGGGGGTCCTAGGTACCATGCTGGCGGAACTTTACCCAATGGCTGATCTCTCCACGCCCACTCCACCCATTACAATTCTGTTTGCTCGAGGTTGTTAGACTAGGCGCCAGCTACACGCCGGTATAAAGTACGTCCCTGTGGCATCAGAACCCAGGATTTTGCTGTTTGTTATGGAGGGGGTCATAGGGAGCATCATAGCGGAATTATACTCGATGGCTGATTTCTCCACGCCTGCTTAACGGATTCCCATTCTGTTTGCGGGAGGTTGTTGGGCTCGACGGCCGCTACGCAATGGTGTGAGTTACACCCCTGTCCCATCGAAACACAGGATTTTGCTGTCTTCTGTGGAGGGGATCTTAGGAAGCATGCTGGCAGAACTTTACTCGATGACTCATTACTCAACAACCACTGAACGGATTGCAATTCTGTTTGCGGGAGGTCGTTGGGCTCGACGTCAGCTACGCAACGGTATAGGATACGTCGCTGTCCCATGAGAGGCAATGAAGTGACTCTCTTCTGTAAAGGTACTAAGCTGGTGGAACTTTACTAGATTGGAGATTGCTCTACAACTAGTGGACCGATTCCAATTCTGTTTCCGGGAGGTTATTGCGCCCGATGCCAGTTACGCAATGGTATTAAAGACGTCCTTCTCCCATGAAAAGCCATGAAGTCACTGTGCTTGGTGGAGATACTAAGCTGGTGGAATTTTACTCGATTGCAGGTTACTCCAGAAGGACTTTTCGGATTCCGGGCTCGTTAGCGGGAGGTTGTTGTGCTCGACACCAGCTACGCAACGGTATAGACTACGTCCCTGTGGCATCAAAACCCAGGATTTCGATGTCTTCTGTGAAGGGGGTCTTAGCTACTATGCTGGCGGACATTTACTCGATTGCACATTCCTCCACACCTGATGGACGGATTTCAATTCTGTTTAAAGGAGGTTGTTGGGCATGACGCCAGCTACCCGCCGGTGTAAGACCCATTCCTAGGGGGTCAATAACCATGAGGTTAACACTCTGACTGGGAGAGATACTGGGAAGGACACCTGGAGGGATATCCTGAGGGATACCAGTAGGAGCCATAGGGAAGCCATGAGTGAGGTGCCGCCTGTATTTGGTCGAATTTGAAATTCAATAGAACACTATCTAAATGAACTCTATGATTGTAAAATATATTGTGACCCAGGTCACAAAGCAAAGGGGGGACCCTTGACCTGTTTCCAGAGTGAATCCTGATAATTAGGTTGCGTATCAGGCTGTGCCCAGCAAACATGATGGTGCCCTGGTGATCCCCAGGCGATATAGTGTTGTGCCAGGAGACACCCCCAAGAAATGAGGTTGCCTACGGTGACGCCCGGGAAGATATGGTGTTGCGCAACTTGAGCCCTGTTAGGCACTGAGCTCCCAGAAGGATCAGAGGGTCAAGTTACCCTACCTTCGGGCACAAACCTCTATAAAAGACTTAGCAACACCCCCCTCCAGCCCCGACGTTGGGACAGTAGGTCGCCATACGTCACCTGGGAAATTGGGTCCCCTCACCAAAGACATCAGTAAAGAAGACCCTAGTTACAACACCGTATACGTCGTGGCTGTCCGTCCAACCGGTTCCTGTACGCAGGATATATGAGAGGAGACCTCAGAGCACCTGATGCAAGTGAAAGCATCCAAATCGGACGATGTCGCACTGAGTTACAACCACTACAAGATTGGGTATCGAAAGGTGGATACAAACTCACAGGACGTACCTACCTTAGTTAGGCTTCCTCGGTCTCGAAAGACGCCCAGTAACCACTAGGAAAACACGATGCTCGGAAATGGAGTCGGGGAACTCCCAAAGGGATTGTTTGCATGAGACCGATAACTAAGGTGGTAACTATTGGTTCAATCGATAGGAAAGAGTCGTGTCATGCCGGTTAAGACTAGTGCATGCTTCCTGCAGACTATGTCAAAACGGAGCCAACAATATGAAGATTGGCCATCTTCTATCCCAGCGAATAATTGTCTGACATGCGAACACATGGAGATTATTCGTAAATCTATTTAGCAACGGATAGATGTTCGTATAGCCATCTAGGTGGACGGGCACTACACCCTTCCTATGAGAGAGGCCTACGTGGCAACAAGTTGCGCAAACGAACGTAGAAAGATAACTGATATTCAAGGTCAATTCCGGCTCCCACTTCAAAGAAGTTGAGCACACGGCAAGAAAGATACTTAGTTATACATCAGCAAAATGTAAAAACCACTCCTGGTCCACCAAGGGGGGTTATGGTCCCCCAGGTCCTCCTGGTCCACCTTGATCCACCCTGATCCACACCTTCGGTAAAATTTGAAAAAGTGTGGATCAGAGCGGATCATTGTGGACCAGGTGGACCACGGGGACCACAACCCCTCTTGGTGGACCAGGAGCGTTCAGGATCACCTTGGACCATGCTTCGACATTTTCCTGATGCTAGGAAGAGATTATGTAGCCCGCGAACACCCAGACGCAGAATATAAATATCGAGGTGTCTTCGTAGCTGCTATCATCTATCAAGCAACAGAGAAGAGACTTCAACAATATATACACCTTAAACAATTTTATTCTTCTACCAACCTCACAATTCTATCTTGACTTTTGTCTCCCTAGACGTAATCTCCAATTTGCCCACGATTGCACCTTGTATTTTCCCTTGTTCTTAGAATATTACTACCCACCTAACATGCCCAGTGATAGTTAGTTTAAGTGGTTGCGTCCTGATTCGTAGTTGACGTTATGTGCGCTAGGTGCACCAGATGCAGTGGGCGCACCAGGCCCCAAGGATTATTTTTGCTGCTCTAGGAACCCCTCAGGCATCATGCCTTTCCTTCTAGGGCTCGAGTAATACTGTGCGTATATTGCGTCCGGTATCTGTGGCGCTACGAATCTAAGCGAAATTGCCAGCCTGCCGAATTAGATGGATTTAGTCTTACTACTGTTTGAAATAATCAGGGGATGTGTTGAAAAGCTAGCCCATAGTTCCTTGGTGGGCAAGTGAACCTATCCTCCTCCAGCAGGTATTCCGCCATTTGTCTGCAGCCCGCAGGACCCTCAATATCAAGCTTATAGAGTTCTGTTATAGCCTGCTTCACCGTATGCAGAGACTGGGATCTGCATGAACTGTGCTTTGACCGGATATGCAAACCAGTGGCCGCCGGCCACTCTATTTAGTTTGGGGATAAGATGTAGGTTACCGATTTAGGGTAACTTGCCTGGTCATTTGAGTGTGGGGTAGCATCTGCAAAGTTGGCAATGCTCAATTCCCCCCGGGCATCGTTCCAGCACCCGCAGACCTCTTCGGTCACGGTAATTGAGTCCCGAAACGGATGCACCAAAATCGTCCAGTCCCACATCAGGGAATATGCTTTGGCCAGGATGCTACGCTCAAACCCTATGGCCATTTTCCGTCTGCTGCTGGGCCGCTCTCTACCTCCACTCTCCATTTCCGGCCTTTTTGGCTGTCAGTGGCTTGGAGTTATGGCTGGTGTTGCAAGCGAATTCAAGACTGCAGGCGGACTGGAGAGAACCACAGATGGAAAACGATTTTGGCTCATATGTCCCGAGGCAGGTGTTCTCCGTCCGGGGTAACCAATCCTGCTAGAACTCTGGGTATTCCCAGGGGTGATTGTCAGTACCGAAGCTTGCCAGTTACGGACCTCATGCCCGATTGGCCTTTGTGCCCCCCCCCAATATGTGAATAGATCTTGATCATCCCCATGCTGTTCTAACCCGTTCTCTTCCTGGCTCTCCTGGCTCTCCAGGCTCTGGCCCTCGTATTCTCCATCATCGGAGTCTCTACTGTCATCCCCAGGCTGCCGGCCCGGCGCCTAGTTGTCCGGAACAGACTCTGGTATCTCGAGTCGGGATGAAGCTGGTCCCAGCACAGGATTCCCCCGCCTACTTACAGTAGACCCAGATGTAACCAACTCAAGAGTGGGTGGTATTCTGGTTAACCTGTCCCTGGATTGAGATCTCTGGGCACGCACGCGGCGGACCTCACTTCGTCTTTGCCTCTCCTGCCCCGACAGACGGACTCTGTGCGCCGTAAGCCGCCACCGTTGTTGTGACATAGAGAGCCAGTGAATTGTGATACAATAGGATCGTAGTGAATAGAGTTGCTAGATAGATGCTGTTAGGAAACGTGTATTGGTAGGTAGCCAAGGAGGCAATATGGGGTTTGAATCTAGGAGATAGGACTTTTCTGGGCACCTTTATGTGCTCTGGACATTGACGGCTTGTCACTCGCTTTTATACTCGACTGCATTGGCACACCCCCGCGACGCCGAATTGGGGCTGGACACCTGATCTAGGAATTCCACCCGAAGCGTCCAGCTTCAAATCAGCCGCGCAACTGTTTTGCTAAGTCATAATACCAGTGTCAAGGATTTAGAGTTAATGAAGCAGATCAAGAGTTTTATTGAATGCGGGGACTAATCAAGTTCAAGTATTTCTGCCAAGCGGACCATAACAAATGCGTGTAAGGCTAGGGTTCGGAGCACAGAACACTCATCTCAGAAAGTAGAAGCTACCGCTAAGGCTTAACACATGTGGTATAAGGTGAATGCTAGGATGGGAAAATCAATGAAGAGGGCAATCCCAAACGAAAAACAGCTGGAAGCATGATCCACACAAACCCAAAGAGCAAGGTCTAAAACTAGAAAAAAAAATATCCCAAACAAAAAAAGGCGGAAAAAAACAAGAATGAACTGCAGAAATTCCTACAGCAAACCTCAAAAGCCAGAAAAGACAGCCCCAGACGAGAAACAGCCGCTGCCGAATACGACAAGAATGGTGCCCAAACACCCCAAGCAAATGACCAAGCTCCTCTCTTGCCTCGGTAGGATCCGTGGACGATGCCAAGTCTAAATTTACCACACTGGGTCAAGGCAAACCGGCCCAGCCGTGGCAGGCTAACCTAAAACGGAAATGGTCAGGAACGAGTGAGAACAACCCCCAGAACTCTAGGAGCGAAAATCAAAAACACCGAAAGGAAAAGTCCAGGATCTGCACGGCCTAGTGTCTATAATCATGAATGGAATTACACTTTTTGCGGCTTCATGTCAGCCACATTGGGTCGAGGCAGGCTAGCTTTGTTGACAGAAGCTAGTGCGCAGAAACAAACCGTAGCGGACTCCTAAGATGTGTTTCTGCTGACAAAGCAGTAGGACCTGCTGCCAACATAGCAGATGAAAGACCTGGTAGTTGTAACTGCAACTTACCAGGTGTAAAGTATCCACTTGAGCTGGCTCAGGAGCTGGCGGCCGGGCCTAATTTTCGTCCGGCATCTGCTGCTGCCATATCTACAATCCCATCGTCGGCGCAGAGATTAGAGAGGGAATGGCTTCTGCTGGGTGTACCAACTTGGGTCGCCGATGTGTCAGCAGGCTGATGGGCGCCGGAGGCTAGCATCAAAAGATACTCAACTGATATCCTCAGCTGTAGCTGCTCAGAGGCCGCAGATGGTAGATCGTGACTCGGATTGGGAGCTAACGGAGGAGGACTGTTTGGCGGACTAGGCATGGTGGTAGGTTGGCGGTTCCGATTAACCCCCTCATGGAGTCTATCTGGTTCACTCTCGATAATAGTGTAGTTTATTGGCATGCATCGGACGACCTTCCTCAGAGGTTTTGCAGCGTCAGCCGGACCGTTCGGTTTCTCAGCCACAGCCACTGCTGGTAGGTCACATTTGCCACGGCTATTGACTGCCGTTCGGGTAGATAGCCGGAATACTTTCTTTAGGTTAGTCTCCCTTCCTATTTGTCGGCCAGACCTCAGGGCACGAATGCCCAAATCAGTAAGAGGGGCAGCAGGTTGCTTACAAGAGATAGTATGATACTGGAATCCAAGGCTCGGACGATCTTGGTGGCCGAACTGTGGTTTGAGTCTGGCTCCGGTTCATCGACGTCTGCCAAACGGCTATGCACCCTTTGTCTAGTTTTTCGCATGCAGCGCCCGCCATTTTTTGGTACTCAACCTGGTGATTCTCTTTGCGGCGGCAGCAGACGACTCGGGCTGGTGGCCGTCTGAGTCCGACTCATCACTCTGAATGGACGGATTGGGAGATTGGCCCCTATTTTCACGAGGGCCAGAATTCACAGCGCCCGAGGGGGGAGTCCCATCTTTGCCAGGGGTGCGATGGCTCCACAAGAGCTGATCCATTGATTCATGCGGCGAATTCATTGACCACCAGATGCGGACATGCCTACACTTTCCCATTGAGACCATTGCAGCAACTGGCAGCGGCTCCTCAGGATCATCAAGCAGCATCCGGGTACCATGTGTGGTCGCACCAACGAGCAGACGATATCTGTATCCCCGTGCAAGGACTCTATCTATGCACACAAACATGTTCTGCACGGTGGGTTCGGTCATCTCCATCCAGTACACATGTCCACTGGTTTGCCATTGGATCTTGGCAAGCCCGGCAGAGAGGGGGCTGGCTGGGCGGACCACGGACGGTTGATCTATCCAGGGACTGACGGGGGGCAGGCCGACGAGACGTGGCGAAGCCATATTAGCATATATTGTGCACATTGAATCCGGATTGTTTGAGTTAACTTACTATCATTCCCGACGGCAACTGGGGCTGCAACCGGTGCTGCCACAGGGGCAACAGCGGGAACTGCTTGTCCTGCCAACAATTGTGTTATTCTGGGCTTATGTTTTTTTACTATGTCCTTTAGCAAAAAATGAAGGCATTAAGTAAAATGTTCGCCCCAGGCTATGTCTGTCTGCCAGAGAGCCGCCCTCACTGTAATGGGCGGGGTGACAAGGGCATATGCCTGAATGGCAGCCCATTGGGCGGCCGGACGCCCCTTCCAGCCTGGGATCCGGTCTTGCTCCATCTTACGTTTCATGGCATTCCGCAAGTCTTTATACTCCTTACCATAAGTTCTCGGATCGGGAAAGCTGCAGACGTACTTACACCAAGTAACCTCACCATCAGCCTTGGAGGCATCGGACTTTTGGTATTGAAGTCCAACTTTTGAGCCTGCCATCGTAATAGTGGTTGGGGCGATGGGGTGGTTGATCGATCAGGAATTGTTTTTCTTTGTCCACAATGGTCCTCCAGGGAATGAAAGATGTCCGCTAGCAGATGCTGGTAGCCTGGAGGATAATGAGAGAATGGTTTATGCTATGAAAATAGAAAGACAGCACATCAGCAAAAATAATCCTTGGTGCACCTAGTGGACATAACGTGAACGGCGAATCTGGACGCAACCACTTAAGCTAACTATCACTGGGTGCCACTTGCGCAAGACCATATCTTCCGGGCGTCAGATGGTGCAACATGATATATTCTAGATATCACGGGGGCACCATCATTTTTGCCGGGCGCAGCCAGATACGCAACCTAATCTTCAGAATTTACTCTGGAAACAGGTTAAGGGTCCCCTCTTTGCTTTCTGACCTGGGTCACAATATATTTTACATTCATATAGTCCATTTAGATAGTCTTCTATTGAATTTCTAATTCTACTAAATACAGGCGGCATCTCACTCATGGCTTCCCTGTGGCTGCCCCAGGTATCCCTCCGGGTATTCCTCCCGGTATTCCTCAAGCTATTTCTCCTGGTATCCCTCCCAGTCAGAATGTTAACATCATGGTTATTGACCGCGTAGGAATGGGCCTTATACCGGCGTGTAGCTGGCGTCATGCCCAACAACCTCCCGGAAACAGAATTGAAATCCGTCCAACCGTTGTTGAGGAATCTGCAATCGAGTAAAATTCCGCCAGCATAGTACCTAAGACCCCCTCCACAGAAGCCAGCGACATCCTGGGCTTTGATGCCACAGGGATGTCCCTTATACCGTTGCGTAGCTGGCGTCTAGCCCAACAACCTCCCGCAAAGAGGTTTGGAATCTATCCAGCGGTTGTGGAGTAATCTGCAATCAAGCAACATCCTGCCCGGGTTACAATTGAGACCCCCTCCAGAGAAGTCAGCGAAATCCTCAATCTCGATGCCACAGGGACGTCCCTTATACCGTTGCGTAGCTGGCGGCGAGCCCAATAACCTCCCGCAAATAGAATTGAAATCCGTTACGTGGTCGTGGAGCAATCAGCCATCGAGTAAAATTCCACCAGCATGCTACCCAAGACCCTCTCCACAGAAGTCAGCGAAATCCTGGGTTTTGCTGCCACAGGGACGTCCCTCATACCGTTGCGTAGCTATCGTCGAGCCCAACAACCTCCCGTAAAGAGAATTGGAATCTATCCCGGGGTCGGGGAGTAATCTCCCATCGAGCAATATTCCGCCAGAGGTACTTTAGAGACACCTTCCAGAAAACTTAGCGAAATCCTGGGCTTTGATACCACAGGGACGTCTCTTAAACCGGTACGTAGCCGGAGTCGAGCCTAATAACCTCCCGCAAACAGAATTGATATGCGTTACGTGGTCGTGGAGCAATCAGCCATCGAGTAATATTACGCCCGCATGCCCCCTAAGACCCCCTCCTCCGATGCCAGCGAAATCCTGAGTTTTGATGCGACAGGGACGTACCTTATACCGGCGTGTAGCTGGCGTTGAGCCTAATAACCTCCGGAAAACAGAATTGGAATCCATCCTGCGCTTCTGGCGTAATCAGCCATCGAGCAAAGTTCCGCCAGGGCCTAAAGAAGGCTCAGCAACTCCATGAATATTGCCCGTGTAGGGATGAGCCTTATACCACTGTGTAGCTAATACAGAGCCCAACAACCCTGAAGAAACAGAATGGGAATCTGTCTTGTGGTTGTAGAGGAATCAGCCATCCAACTTTGAAAGGGCCAGCCCTATCATCTCATCAATAACTGTCAGGTTGGGATGAATCCTACACCAGTGTGTAGCTGGCGACGAGCCCAACATGATGCAGGTGTCAGAATCAGGATCGGTAGCGTGGTTGTGGTGGAGTCTTCAGGGTAGCTGTAGGCCCAGGGGTGATGATGTTGAGCGGTGAGGGGAAAGAGAGCAGTCGCATCCCGCCAAACCCTAAGTGCCGAGAAACCCGAACTCCTAGTACTAGTAGTAGAGACTGTCATCGCTATCACTCGCTTTCAGACTGGAGTAAGCTGGCATTTTCGCTCTCTGAAAGATCAAGGTCTGAAAATAGAACTCTTTGTCGCTCACTGGCAGGCCGGTGTGATTAGCGCCATATTAAGATTAAGAGTATGGTGGCTTTCTCACTTGGCGCCCATAATGACCCAATCATTTTTGCAAAGGGTACCCCCTTTCCAGGTAGGAGAGATAGCTAGAAAGAGATAGGGGTCATATTCAAGAGGTACCCTGAATGTGGAGTGACTGAGTGGTGCATCTGGAGATGCGATGGTGTTGTGAGCTGCGTCAGGAAGCATGGGGTGTAAGGTTGTGTAGCCTGTAGTGTCCGGGGTAAGGCTGTATGGCAAGTGTACCTACTGACTAACCTGAGACAAGCCAAGACGGCAACCCAGCTCTGGATGCACTTGACGTTAAGGGCACAAAGTTACTGTACCTGATATCCTGACCCAACAGTTGTGTGCCAGACCTAAGGTATGTTTTTGCTGATGCAGGCCTGGCGGACAATAAAGGAAGATAAAGGGAGTTCTGCGGATCATAAATGGCTGTGAGAAGGTTATTAGCTGGGAATATGCTGATGGATAGCACTCAATTGGTCTGGGGATATACTAGTAATGTCGCCGACGCGTGAGAGGTTTTGTCGAGCTTTGTGCGTTCTATCGGAATAGATTGATTGATTGATGAAGAATGTGATTGTGATTCGGGAAAGGAGCATGAAGAGAGGATGGAAGTGGGTGAGGGAGCGGTTATATAGGCCGCTGGGGTTCGCACGATCGTACCCTGTACAAACTTGAATAATGATATCTTCAATCTTGAATCGTCACGTGATCCACCTACAAAGGCGAGAAGCTTCAGATAAGGTTTTAAGCCGCACCACAGCCGCAGAGGAGCTACAGCCTCAGAACCAAGACCTTGCTAAACCGCTCTAGAGCTGCTCTCCGTGAAAACTTAGTTAATGACATCTTGAACGTTAGGACACGTCCGTCATCCTACAAAACAAACTTGAAGTTTCCCTTGATCCAACCCTTGAAGGAAATCTGCCTTGGCCTTTGAAAGAGTAAATCAGCTGCAGTCCGCCTCCACCAATTTGCTCAGCCAGACCACTTGCAAGAGAACCACCACACAACTACGATAACCTCAAACACAACAAAGTGTCGGTATTGCAGGTGACACTATCAACAGGACACTGCATACCAAAAGCACCTTCAGACATTGCATCTTGATAGCGTTCTATCCCTCCGTCCGAATGCGGACCTGAGCTCGCCAGGGCCGCCTGCTTTTGTACGTGATGAAAACATCAATCAGAGTGACTCCGACCACGAATCTGATTATAGGCTGGAGATCGCACATTGCCGCGCAGCAAGGAGTGAGATTGATGATGATATGCAGACCGATTCAGATGCGTAGGACCTTTCTCACCCGCCAGTCTGCTGGCGCCCATCTAGTCAAGAAACTATTTCTGCTGCTGGCAGAGCACACAGCAATGTTGGTGACTATACGAAGCTGAATAGGGCAATGACAGATGACCTCTGGAAACCTTTCTGGTCCGAAGACAACTATAATTTGGCAAGCTGGCAAGTCCGAAGCAAGATAGCAAAGTGGCTGATCGACGCGTACTTGCATAACGCTTGGGTAGCACAGATGGCAGATCATTCCGCGGTGCCTATACCAGGCGACAACACCTCGACTTTCTGGACCCATTTCGTGAGTACCTGGTGTGGACCGAAGTCATTAGCGATGATGGTCAACATGCAGCAACTTTGTATTATCAGAATATTATCGACGATGTCCGCTACGTGATCCGCCAGGTCGCGTATAGATCAAATATGATCTACGCACTGATTTGGGAATATGATTCGAGTGGGGAGCGAGTATACTCTGAGATGCATACGGCGGACTGGTGGTGGGATACACAGGTATGACATAGGTCCTGACAAGTTTGAAGTGGTTGGTGTTTCAAGTGCTAATAGCCCATTATGTTCCTTGGTAGAAAACGGTGCCCCCCGGGTCAACAGTGGTACCCATTATCGGATTATCAAACCAGACTCAACTTACCAATTTTTCCAGAGATAAGAAAGCCTGGCCGGTATACATGACGATCGGCCATATCCTATCACGGACCAGAAACACCCCTGTCAACATAGCAATCCTGCTTCTGGCATTGCTTCGGATGCCGCCAAAGTTGACTTGTGAATCAGCCCCGGCCGACGAAGCCCAGCGGCAGTTGAATGCTGGTGTTCTGTGAACTATCTTCTATCTTGTCCTTGCGCTATTACAACAGATTGTCTAAGAAGGAACGGTAATGGATTGTGCAAACGGCAAAACACGCCTTTGTATTCTCATCTTGTAAGCCTGGATTGCGGATCCTGCTGAACATGCGGCCTTGCACGGAATAGGCAGTAAGTCGTGCCCAAAGTGTGAGGTTCCGTGCAAGGAGCCTGGTTGGAATCTGCTGAAGATGTATGAGACCCGCGACTATATCCTATATAGAGAGAAAGCCTTGAGGCATGAGCCGGCAGAAGTGGCAGGTATTGCAGAATACTTTCAGCAGGTGGGGGTGAAAAGAGGAAATAATATATTGGCCGAACTCAACAGAGGAAACCCCGCCGACCTACATAAGCCGGACCTCTTACACAATATTTACCTTTGCCTATTCAAACATATGATAGAATGGGTGGAGGGGTTCCAGACAAAGCATAAACGGCAGCAGGCGTTTGACGATGCATGGAAAGAAATTCCGCCTTATCCCGAACTCAGCGTACCAAAAAAAGCCCTATCTTGAAGTTACACACTGGCAGGGAAAGGAAATGTGCAACTTTGGCCCCTGTATTTTGGCCGTATTGGCGTCCGCATTGCGAAATCGGCACAGTTCTCAGTATAACGATTTCAAGAGCGCTTTGAAGTGTGCTAGTGCGCTAGTTGACTTCTCTCTCATGGCCCAATACCTTAGCCATACACCAGATACACTTGTCTACATCGAAAAGCATCTGCAGACATTTTACCAAAGCAAGGACATTTTTCTTGAGTTCTGTACCTCGAAGGCTACGCGTGCAGAAACAAATTGTCAAGCTCGGGATCCAAGGGAACTAATGGCAAATCTACATGCCCACCACAACACTGCCACCAAGCACCGTCACCAGGGGGATCAAGAGAGACTTGAAAATGCCAATCAGTGGGCGGATTGGATAGGGCACGAGAATCACTTCAACTTCATCAAGATGCACTACCAGAGTCATTTGCCTCCCATGTACGGCATTTTGGGTCCATATCGATGTATTCTACTAAGATCGGCGAACTAGCACATAATGCGCAGATTAAAGATGATTACCGGAGGTTAAACAAGAATGAAGCCGCCTGACAGATCTTGTCGCAATATGGCCACCATCACACTCTAGGAATGCGCTTGCAGACTAGAGAAGCACTTTTGAAAACAGGTGTGATCGTGGTAGGAAATAGCGGGATGGAAATGCCGACTTCTTCAAGCCGCAGTGCACCTCGGTGAATGCTCAAAGGCCGCACAAACATTGGCACGCTCTCTGCGCTATGCCAAGCCCATGAGATTGAGTATTGCGACAGGATGCAGGAGATACTACGTGTTATCAAGGAGACTGCAGCAGATGACCCGCAGCTGCCTGCTGACCTCACCGAACTGGGATTGCTTCCCGTAGAGCGATTTACCCATCTTGAAATTCCAGTTTCTGACTTTCGGGAACCTGACGTTTTCCAGATCGACCGGGCCCGCTGCACTGGAAGAAAGGCTTTCCGCAACAGCGGTGCTAGAAACGATTGGGTATTGGTCCAGACTGGCGGGGAGGAGACTCATAGGGATATGCGAGGACGGACTGTGGCGTGATTATTCGCACTTTTCAAGATAAGAAATATTCTAACCCAAGCTGCAGGTATCCATCGGCTGGCATTGGTTCGCGTACTCAATTCGATCAATGGTGGTAGATTCCATCTGGCAAGTGGACATATACGAGTCGGCAAGCGGTACACGGGTCTAGACATGCGAATAGTCGGTATCCGGGCAGTAATTGGACAGGCGTATATAATTCCTAGTTGGGAGAGGCAATGGATAGTCAATCATAGGATTAATCAGCAGACGTTTAATGATATATATTAATTATATTAAATTATCCTACGGGATTAGGTAGAGTATTTATTCGGCCTCAACTAGGCCGCATGAGTACTACAGGATAAATCTGCGGACGTTTAAGGAAATATAGATGCGGCTGAGCTGAGGCCGGACACTTAAGGTGGCAATCCCTTCCTAAAGTGTCCGGCCTCAACTCGGCCACTTCAGTACTAGAGGATTAACCGGCGAACCTTTAATCAGAATATGAAACTACTACACGCTACGGAGCCCACACGTGAGGAGCATGTTTTTCAAGAAGAAATCTAGCCAAGGTAGGTTTAGTCTCAGTGGATCGTAACAATAAGGCTATTCTCCATACTACGGTACGCATGCCTATAAAATGGCGGTAGGGGGCAGACTACGAATAAAGCGTTCTCGGATACCAGCAGACGGATCTAGGCTGCTGGAAGTGGGGCAGTGGCGAGGGCGGCAGCCAATGCGGACACTTTGGTAGGGGTACACCGGACACCGGAGACGAAAAGGTAAGGTGGCGGAGAGTGGTGGGACGGAATGGGCCATGACAAGTGCGCAGGGCGCTTGGGGAAGTAGCAAGGGCTGTCGGGATGCACCAGAGACAAGACATGAGACGCAAAGAACGTGCGGACGGCCAGGGCGCAGAGCACGCATGGGGCGGAGGCGGCTCCTTTGGACACAGGCGTTATGTGTCCGGAGTGAAAGTTCTTTTTACTGATGTACAAATAACTCCCGACCCAGACTCAGCTGACTCCCACAGTACCTAGCTAATGTCCATTCTTCCGACCAAAATACATACTGTCAGGCGCGTATGAGAAACACCAGCAAACAGTACACACAAATCTAAACATTGTTCTCGCGTCAACCGTAGGATATCCATCATCTGTAGATATTATCAACGACCTGGAAACAAGCATCTTGCATCACTCAAAGGCGAGCAAGCTCCAGAATTCCAACTATCAATCGACTACTGATCCCACCGGACATGAGCTCGACACATTTGCTTCTCACGAGTCTGATAGTGAGATACCAGCCGACTCTACGTCTTCGTTACCCGGCAGAGAGGAGTATCATCCACCCCCTTGGGAAGCAATTGGAGAAGTCGATGGATTTGAGCAAGAAAACAGCAATCACTGCGAGGATTCATGAGCACTGTTCAGTTGTGCACAGGCTTTCAAACTGACATCTTGGTTCATTCAGAGTAAAGTACCTAAATCACGAATCAATGAATACTTCTCAATGCCCTCGGTCATTCTACTTTAGTCAGCTATAGCTCCATGCATACGCTCGCGCAGCACCTCTAGTCGCGGGACCTGCACATTTCGTATCTGCAATGGTTCGAAGGACAAGTTGAGGATAGCAAGAGAACTCTGCCATTCTTTTATCATAACGTCCTGGATTCTGTCAGATATCTCCTTCACCAGATCGCATACCAGGATGACTTGGTCTATGCGCCGCGGCGTGAATTCGATCCTAATGGTGCCAGGATCCATGCAGAAATGCACACCGCGCACTGGTGGTGGGATATTCAAATACAGCGCCCTAACCTCCTTTACCGTAACATTATCTGACTAATTATAGAATACACTTCCACCTCGTGCGACTGTAGTTTCCATTATTGGGACCTCTGATCAGACCCATCTCAGCAACTTCTCTGTTGACAACAAAGGGTGGCCTGTCTATATTACGCACCGAAATCTTCCGTCAGCCCAGTGCAACAGCCCTGGATCAATGGCTTTTCTGCTTCTCGCACCAGTGCCTGTCCCCCCAAACTGTCAAATTCCACCAAAGCAGATCAATACCAGAGAGACAAGTGAATACCGACACACTACAAGACAGATTCGAATTCATTATTCCGCCCCTGCAACAGGGGGCCCTTGATGGCGTCCCTATTGATTCTCCTGATGGGAATGTTTGGAGGTGCTTCCCAATCTTCTCTGCATGGGTTGCCGACTATATGGAAAGTGTGACACTGCACGGGTTAAAATCCAATGCCTGTCCTACATGTGAGGCGCCTGCCGGGAAATTTCGCAAAATGGAAGGTATCATCTTGGAGTTCGAGTAACTAAGGGTACAGTGGCCAAGGTTTTAAAGCACCGGAGAGAGATACGACATCAGAGAACGCAGATGAGCCAGCCCATGGCTTCCTCTAAACGGCGCCGGATCTGTGAGGACGATCGCGAAGGAGAGTACGAGTGACATATGGACTTGATCCATCACAAATCACATTTCAAGTTTATCAAAATACATCTACTAAGTCATTTTGGTGATCATATACACCAGTTGGGCAATATACTGATGTATTTCACAGAGTTGGGAGAGCTCGCGCACAAGGAACAAATCAATAACCAATGGCAATGATCGAATAACAATGATACCGTTTGCCAAATCGTGAACAGCTACAGTCGTCAGCACTCAATCCAAATGAGGTTATTGCACCTCGAATCTGTCAACACCACGGCGCCGATCTCTCTGTGGATCTCCTTCAACCTTTAGAGAGTACAACGAGTGGCGTACCCGCGCCAGTCATCCGTAGGTGGTTCCTGAAAAGGTGTCGGGACGATGTGTCCAACTTCTTGGGTTGTAGTAAGGTGTTAGGGGTCTCCCTCGAGAGTATATGTGGCCAATTCATCCGTTATAGCCAGCATAACCTGCCTACAGAGCACCAGCTTCCTGAAGCACATGCGATACTTCAATCACTCCCGGTTGAACTACTAAGGCAACTCGAAATACGGGTTGTGCCGTTCAAAGAAAGCGACGTTTACGACATCCACCGTGCACGATGCACAGGCGCCCTACACTTCAGGAACCAGGGGCGTCGCAATGATTGGGTTTGGGTCCAGGCTGGTTCTGAAGAGATGTATGGTGCCCACAGGGGCCGTTCGCCGGCAAAGCTCGTGGGGCTTTTCAAAATCAGGGACTACACCTGTAAGAATGCTCCACGTTGGGTTGCGGCTGTTCGAATGTTGCCTGCAGTCAACTCATGATTCCCCTCAGACATCCATGCCCTTGTTACAGTGCACCTGAGGGAGGATGCTCCAGAGTTGACAATATTTGACATTAGGACAATTGACCGCCTGGCGCACCTGTTCGCAGATGGGGAACGGCACTAGCTGGTTAATAGCCTGATTGATCTGAGAACGTTCAACGAAGTATATTAAGGAATCGAAATCCAGGTGGGGAGGTGGGGCTGGCTGTCCGTGCGAATCCTAGTACTCAGGTGCTTTTGCCATAACCAACAATGCCCTCTGGCGAATTGTGGTCAGGTTTTCCTAACTTCGTCCCCACAATTTGCCAGACTGCGTTTTGCACAGCTTCACGTTCTATATGTATGATATATAAAAGCAATTGCCTAAAAAATAAAGAGTGCTAGCTAGTTTACTCTATACATGTGAGATTCTGAAAGGGGGCGCAGGCCGACGTTAGAGATAGCAGGAGAAAGACGTCAGGGCTGGCGGAATAGACAATGTGAAGCTGGGGCCGTCATGAGAAGGAAGTGAAGAGAACCGGAGCTATGGTGAAGGAAGGGTGTCAGTACGAGAAAATCTCTTCTCAGAAGATGATGGGCGTTGCAACAAAATTCACAGCGCAGAGGGCATGGAGAACGCACAAGCAACGTCGCTTGGGTCAGGGCGCAACGCCGACGGATCTGACACAAGATATTTTCTTGCTGATCATCAGCAAAAATAATCCTTGGCACACCTAGCGCAAATAACATCAACCGTGAATCAGAACGCAACCAATTAAACTAACTATCACTGGGTGCAACTTGCCCTACACCATATCTCCTGGGCGTCACCTGGTGCAACACCAAATCTTTTGGGCATCACTGGAGCACCATCATTTTTGCCGGGCACAGCCTGATACACAATCAAATATTCAGGATTCAGTCTGGAAACAGGTCAAGGGTCCCCCCTTTGCTTTCTAACCTGGGTCACAATATATTTTACACTCATATAGTCTATTTAGATAGTCTTCTATTGAATTTGTAATTCTAGTAAATACAGGCGGCACCTCACTCATGGCTTCTCTATGGCTCATCCAGGTATCCCTCCGGGTATCCCTCCAGGTATCTCTTCCACTCAGAGTGGTGACTTGATGGTTATTGACCGCGGAGGAATGGGCCTTAGACCGGCGTATAGCTAGCGCAATGCCCAACAACCTCCAGTAAACAGAACTGAAATCTATCCCACAGTGGTGGAGGAATCTGCAATCCAGTAAAATTCCGCCCGGATAGTCCCTAAGACCCCCTCTACTGAAGAGAGCGAAATCCTGGGTCTCGATACCAGAGGAACATAGTTTATACCGTTGCGTACATCAGCAAAATGTAAAAACCACTCCTGGTCCACCAAGGGGGGTTATGGTCCCCCTGGTCCTCCTGGTCCACCCTGATCCACCCTGATCCACATTTTCGGTAAAATTTCCAAAAGTGTGGATCAGAGCAGATTGGAGTGGACCAGGTGGACCATGGGGACCACGACCCCCCTTGGTGGCCCAGGAGCGTTCAGGACCACCTTGGACCACGCTCCGACATTTCCCTGATGTAGCTGGCGTCGAGCCCAAGAACCTCCCGCAAACGAATCCGGAATCCGTCAAGTGGTTGCGGAACAACCTGCAATCGAATAGAATTCTGCCAGCTTTTTATCTCCAGGGACAGAGTGTTACTTCATGGATTCTCATGAGACAGGCACGTACTGTATACTGTTGCGTAGCTGGCGTTGAGCCCAATGGCGTACGGCAAACAGAATTGGAATCCGTCAAGCGGTTGTAGAGCAATCTTCAGTCGAATAAAGTTCCACCAGCTTGGTATCTTCACAGAAGAGAGTAACTTCATGGGTCTTCATGGGAAAGGGATGTATCTTATACCGCTGGGTAGCTGACGTCGAGCCCAACAACTACCTGCAGACAGAATTGATATCCGTCTAGCGGCTTTGGAGTAATCAGTCATCGAGTAAAATTCCTCCAGGATGCTACCTAAGATCCCCTCCACAGAAGACACCGAAATCCTGAGTTTGGATGAGACAGGGGTGTAAGTCAGACAGTTGCGTAGCTGGCTTCTTGCCCAACAACCTCCTTCAAACATAATTCGAATCCGTTAAGTGGTCGTGGCGAAATCAGCCATCGAGTATAATTCCACCAGCATGCTCCCTAAGACCCCCTCCACAGAAGACTGTGAAATCCTGAGTCTTGATGCCACAGGGACGTACTTTATACCGCCGTGTAGCTGGCATCGAGCCCAATAACCTCTGGAAAACAGAATTGGAATCCGTCCAGCAGTTCTGGCGTAATCAGCCATCAATTGATATTCTGCCATGGCCTAAAGAAGGGTCAGCAACTCCATAAGTATTGACCGTGTAGGGATGAGCCTTATACCGTTGTATAGCTGATGCAGAGCCCACCAACCTTCAAAATACAGAACTGGAATCTGTCCTGCAGTTGTAGAGGAATCAGCCATCAAACTCTGAGATTGCCAGCCCTATAACTCTATCAATAACTGTCAGGTAGGGAGGAATCCTATACCAGTGTGTAGCAGGCGTCAAGCCCAGAATGATGCAGGTGTCAGAATCAGGATCGGTAGTGTGGTTGTGGTGCAGTCTTCAGGGTAGCCATAGGGGTAAGGATGTTGAGCGGTGAGGGGAAAGTGAGCAGTCGCGTTGCGTCAAAGTCTAAGTGCTGAGAAACTACAACATCTCCTAGTAGTAGAGACTTTCATAGCTATCACTCGCTTTCAGACTGGAGTGAGCTGGGATTTTTCACTCTCTAAAAGATCAAGTTCTGAAAATAGAACTCTCTGTCGCTCACTGGCTGGCCAGTGTGATTAGCGTCATATTAAGATTAAGAGTACAGTGGCTTTCTCACTTGGCGCCCATACTGACCCAATCATTGTTGCCAAGGGTACCCCCTTTCCAGGTAGGAGAGATAGCTGGAAAGAGATAGGGGTAATATTCAAGAGGTACCCTGAATGTGGAGTGAATGGGTGGTGCATCTGGAGATGTGATAGTGGTGTGAGTTGCGTCAGGAAGCATGGGTGTAAGATTGTGTAGCCACTAGCCTCCGGGGTAAGGCTATCTGGCAACTCTACCTCATGGCGCACCTGGCGCAAGTGAAGGGGGCAACCCAGCTCTGGGTACACCTAACGTTAAGGGCCCAAAGTTACCGTACCTGGTATCCTGATGCAACAGCGGGGCGCTTGACGCAAGGTATGTTTTTGCTGATAATGTACAGTCCCTAGTCCGAAGTGTTCGTGATTCACTTCGTAATATCACTAAGCGAATCACGAACACTTCTGACTAGGGACTGTAAGTGTCTGACTAGGCAGCCTCTAGAGGTGACGAAGAGGATGCCGAAATCCACCGTGGCCTCTTGAATAGTTTTCTCATATTGCGAATCGTGATACCAGCCGTCTCAGGCATGGGCAAGGGGGTGTTGCCGACCTTGTAAGCGCTACGCACGGTAGCAAAGACGTGGGCGAAAAGGAGGGAGAGACAACCGTGTGACCCCTGGAATGAGGATGCCAATGCCCCAGAACATAATAAGGGAATCAGGATGGTAGAGGAGGGGGTAGTGTCACGCTCCTAGGCAGCCAGGCCATCAGCAGAGAGGAGAGAGTGGTGTGTGGTGACAATAACATCTCCTGATGTTGAGATTTCAATCACCAGAGGTGTTAGGGACATAGTTCGTATCTAACTACACTACACCTGGAAGTGGCCTTATATCAGCAATCATCCCCATAACTCTAACCCTGGCGACTCATACCTATGAGCCACACGATCTCATGACTCAAGTGAGTCATAGTGTGTAACCAATCAGCTAACCTCTATGAGTCACTATCTACTACTCCATCAACCAATGATGACACAATAAACGAGTCATGTGCCTGAAGGGGTCACAAGCACACAATCCATCAGTCATAACTAGGAGTCCTGTGCGAGATACAAAACCATATGACCACAAATATGAGTCATATCAATAAACAACCAATAACACAAAATGAATAACATGTGTTGTCATATGAAAACACATCTGTCAAATGATCTCATGGTGGGGCATCAGGAAAATGTCGGAGCGTGGTCCAAGGTGGTCCTGAACGTTCCTGGTCCACCAAGGGGGGTTGTGGTCACTGTGGTCCACCTGGTCCACTCCAATCCATTCTGATCCACACCTTTTGAAATTTTACTGAAAATGTGGACCAGGGAGGTTCAGAGTGGACCAGGAGGACCAGGGGGACCATAACCCCCCTTGGTGGACCAGCACTGGTTTTTACATTTTGCTGATGTTGTGCAAAAGATAACAAACCACTAAATAATAGCTATTAGTCATGTGATACCTTTCCTCACTTAGTCACTGTTTTTGACAGTATCATACTTACAATTCTACTGTTAGGCATACCAAGAATGCCGACCCATAAGGCACACGCACAGACCCCTGCGTACCAATCAGTTAAAAAGTACGAAGTACAAAAGATAAACATCCAGGGAATGTCGGAGCGTGGTCCACGGTGGTCCTGAACGCTCCTGGTCCACCAAGGGGGGTCGTGGTCCTCGTGGTCCACCTGGTCCACTCAGATCCGCTCTGATCCACACTTTTGGAAATTTTACGGAAAATGTGGATCAGGGTGGATCAGGGTGGACCAGGAGGACCAGGGGGACCATAACCCCCCTTGGTGGACCAGGAGTGGTTTTTACATTTTGCTG
>Ga0307507_10002305_pt1 | contig 40595 bp, 10 predicted proteins | sample 7_EM_MG_FD_207223 | JGI IMG/M metagenome (GOLD analysis project Ga0307507, IMG submission 207223) | Populus trichocarpa ectomycorrhiza microbial communities from riparian zone in the Pacific Northwest, United States - 7_EM | ecosystem: Host-associated > Plants > Roots > Unclassified | place...
TTAGGATGTTCTTGTAGGTATAACCGTGCCGTTTATAGGGTGGTAGGTTAGTAATAAAGTCTATAGCTATATCTGCCCACCGCCGTATAGGGATTGGTAGCGGGTGTAGTAGTCCTTAGTACTTAGTGTAAAAGGCCTTAGCGCGCTTGTAGCTGTGGTAGGTACTTATAAAGCGTTTAACTAAGTCTATTATTTTAGGCTAGAAGTAGTATTGGCTAAGGAGTTTGTAAGTTCCTCCTTTGCCTGGGTGACCGCTTAACCGGAGGTTATAGGCCATTTGAATTAGTTGCCGTTGTAGGTCTTCTAAATTGGGGATGAATAAACGGCCTCTATAGTAGAGTCTGTTCTCCTTTACTTCTAAGGCTACTATATTAATTTGGCCTAAGTTTTGGAGGCTAGTAGGTGGCTTGTAGGCGCTAGCAGTTTTTGTGGTAATAAGTTAGTGTAATAACGGGTTAATAGAGATGTTATATACAGTAGCAATAAGCTTGTTGATTTTAGGGGGCGGCTTTAAGTCCGTAGCGTGAAGCTGAGGTGCGGATGGTTCTGTTGTAGGTAGTATGCTAGGGGCTAGGTTTTTTGCTTTTAGGATTGTCTACTGTTGGAACTGATTATAGGGGTTATCCTCTAACTAAGGAAGATTTTGTGAGCGGCGTGTTAGGCTATTAGGTTTTGTGCCTTATACTCCTGGCCTGTATGCGATTTTAAAGTTAAAACTAGAGAGGAACTTGTTTTAATGTGCTTGGCGTTAGTTTAGCTGCTTTATAGTTATAAAGTATTTAAGGTTGCGATGATCCGTAAGAACTTTAGTTGGCTGGTTAGGTTCTGCTAAGGAGAGTTCTGGTCGGAATTCTTTAAACGCTTATACAATTGTAAGGAGTTCTTTGTTATAGATTTTATAGTTACACTCTTGTGGTGTAAGCTTAGATGAGTAGAATGCGACTAGGTAGAGGAGACCGTTGTTACCTATTTGGGAGAGGACGCCTGCGTTAATGTGGTCTAAGGAGTTAGTTTTGAGATAGAGTTGTTATCCTGGTGTAAAGTGAGCTAGGATAGGTGCTTTAGTAAAGGCATTTTTAAGGTCTTGGAACGCCTTCTTGTAGTTGGGCGTCTAGGTAAAGTGTAGGTGCGTTTTTCTTCCTTTTGCAGAAAGGCCTTTTATTTATATTATTGCTGTAAGTGGTGCTACTATACCTAAGAAGTTGTATATAAATTTCCAATAGAAGTTAGTAAAACTGAGGAAGGCTTGTACATCCTTAATATAGTTAGGGGCTTACTATTTGGTAATTGTGTGTACCTTCTTAGGGTCCATATAGATACCTTTAATAGTAATAATTAGTCTAAGGTATTTTACTTCTATAACTGAGAATTTGTACTTCTTTAAATTAATATAGAGTCCTGCTTCCCTAAGGCGCTGTAGGACCTTTTGAACGTGCTTAGTATGCTTAGAAGGGTTGTTGCTGTAAATAAGTATATTATCTAGGTACGCCGAGTAGAAGACGTTGAGGTAGTCCTATAAGGCGTTATTAATATAGCTTTGGAAGGTGCCTAGGCCGTTGCATACGCTAAAGGGTATAATGGTATATTCGAATTGGCTAAAGCGCGATATAAATATGGTTTTCTATTCGTCGCCTTTCTGTATTCGGAGATAGTTAAAGGCGGCGATGATATTAAGCTTGGTATAGATTTTGGCTTAACTAAGCCGCTTAAGGGTCTTATGTATGAGTGGTACTAGGTATTGGTTCTTAATTATAATAGCGTTAAGTCCTCTATAGTTAACGCAGAATTAGATACCTCCTTTAGGCTTCTTGGTAAGAAGGATAGGGGCGGCTGCTGGTGATATATTAGGACGAATAAACCCTTTGTTAAGGTGCTTGTTAATATACTTTTTTATAACTAGAAGTTCGTCTTTTAATATTAGGTAGGGTCTCTTATAAGGTAGCATTTTTCCTTGTTTAATATTAATGGTATGGTTATTAGGTTAATGTGGGGGAAGTGTATCTATACCCTTTTATGAGTACATGTCAATAAAGTTGTGGTACCTCTTAGGGAGGAGCTTGCGGAGTTCCTTATTAGTAAGTCCTTTTTTAAGCTTTATAAACTTCTTAAAGTCCGAGGTTGAGAGTTTATTGAGTTCTATAGGCGTATTATCCTTTAGGAGGTCTACTAGATCTATCCTATTACTATAGAGGACATAATCCTATTCTTTATTAAGTTTGTGTAGCCGTAAGTAGGAGGCTGCTGTAATAACCTAGCTCTTCCTTTGTGCTATGCGATAGAAGGCTGCGGCACTAATGTGGTAATAGTTGGTTGTAGGTGGTGTAATTAGAGGTTCTTTGGGTTAATATCCTAGGGAGTAGGTAGAGGCGGCTAGGCTATACCCTAGGTAGGTCTCTCTGTAGTAGTTAGAGTTAAAGGTTACTTCTCTTTTCTTCCAGTTAATAATGGGGTTATGCTGCTTAAGCCAGTTTATTCTAAGGATAATAGGGTAATTGGTAAGTGGTGTAATATAGGCCTAGAGCTCTTCTTGGTGTCCGTTTATATCTAGGTAGAGTTATGCTATATAAGTAATCTTTTGTGCAGTACAACTACCGTTAGCAAGTTGTAGGGCGCGGGCTTTGGTAAGGGGTAAGGTTAGTAGGTTATATTTACACATAAATTGGGTATCTATAAATTTATTGGTAGCTCCGCAGTCAATTATAGAACGGTCTTTATATTGTTTTTTAGTAGTTGTTCCTATTATAGGTAAAACTATCTATTTTTGTCTGTCTATTCTTATTAAGTCATCTATTGAGCAGGCTAATATGTAGATCCCTTTATTGTTAGGGTGTTCTAGCTCGTGACTTAGGGCTGGGACTGAGCATTTCCTACTACTTCCGCTGCTACTACTTCTTTATCTTATACGGTAATGGTGTGTAGCGAGGTATTTGGTGTTTAAGGTATAAAGTTAGGTGTTAGGCAGCGATTACTGAACCTAGCTATTAGGCAGTTTAGGTTTTCGCAATAATAGCCTTCTTGACGGCATCTATAGCAGCGCCCTAGCTTCTAAAGTAGCTTATACTCTCCGTCTAGGAGTTTACGTGGGAAGGTTAGAATGGAGAGGTTAATATTAGCTCTGGTAATAGTATTAGTAGTAGGCGTCGGTAACCTAGTGTATATAGGTATAGTTGGTCTGGAGGGCTTTTATATAGGAGCCTTTGGGTGAGGGTTAGCAGTGGAGATCTAATTTAGCCGTTGTTTAATCTTCCGTAGGGCTGCCACCATGCTGTAAACGTTATTATAATTGTGACTAGCGGCAGCGTGACTAAGACGATAGGTGACCTTTTTAAGGAGGTCTTCCTAGTCTTTAGCGTTGTCTTAGGAGAGGACTCTAGTGTATTTCTAAAACTTAACATAGAACTTGTTAAATAACTCAGTAGGACTTATCTTTAGGGCGCGTAGTTTAGCTTGACTGGTAGCCACTAGGTTGTGGTCGCGATATATTAGGTTAAGATTGTTAAGGACCTTATAGTGGGACTGCTACTTTTAGGGGCTATTAGTCTCCTATTAGGCAAAGAGTCTGTTAAATGGGGTACCCTTTGTACGCCTAATAATGTAACCAATCTTGGTATCCTCCCTAGGAAAAAGGTAGGCGCTCTAGGTTAGTTTCTTGTGGATTTGCATCTTCTAGTGGCTGTATTCCTTGCAGTCTCCCTAGAAGACTAGGGGATTAGGGTATTATGTATTAGACCCCATAATTATGGCTTAAGTTTGGTTGCTATTATAGGGGTTGTCCCTGTTAAGTAAAGCTGCTTAACGCTGACTTTTGGCCAAGCGTTAGGTAGGTAAGGTTGCCGGAGGCGTAGGGACTTAGGTGGTATAGTGTATAGTAGGGAGGTGCTTAGTATTGTTACGGATGTACTTATTAAGCTGAGACTGTAAGTATTTAATTATACCCTCCTTCTTAGTAACCTGGGCAATAAGTACAATCTCAGCTTTCTTTAATTGTTGAACATCGCGCTTAGATATATGGAGGTTATCTTTAGTCTCTTAGTGTGTGTTATTAGCAAGTGCCTCACTAGCTTGTAAGTCTTGGATAATATTGTAATCTTAGGCAGCACGCAGTTTAGCTTATATAAGCTTTAGGTAGTAGTTCTGTAGAAGGTGGTAGTATTTATTAGGTTCTTATACTACTATTTATATAAATATCTTGGCGTCTTGTATTTTAATCTTAATAGGTAGCTGCCCTTCTGGTTGCTTTTCCGTGGCTATATAATTAATAAAGGATAAGATATCGCCAGTGTCTATCTTATTAAGGTCGTTACTGTGGCCACCTGTACTAATAGGGGTGTACCTATCCTGCTGGGCTGGTTAACTCTTATCGTCTTTAAGGTGGTGCTGGGTGTTTGGGGGTACTTATAGTTGTAACTCTTTTAAGCCGCTAGGCTTGCCCTTAGGGGTTAAGGCTAGGGTTAATAAATTAAATTCTCCTGGGATTAATTGGCGTTGTAGGTTAGGTTAAGGTATTGGGTTGCTCTTTAGGCTTAACATAGTGGCTAGTAAGGAATATCGTCTTACTATTATGGTGCGGAGGTTGCTTGTAGATATGCTGCTTCTGGCAGCGCCTGCAGTATTATAGAGATGTAGAATTGGTCATAGGCTAGGTGTCGGTGGTAAAAAAAAAGGGCGTAATGTAATGTTATGGGACGTAGGTAATGGCTATAGAGCGTATGTATTCAAGGAGTCTATAAGACGTTGCGCGATCAATCGTAAGGATTGAGGGCGTAGGAAGGTGATATACTACGCGTGGCTGACGTAAGCTGTACGCGAAGCGTACGCAAGGGTATGGGGTTCCGCTAGGGAGTCTCCTATGGAGGCTCCTGCGGCGGCGTTCCGTGACATTTAACTTCTATATTATTGTTAATGTTATGTATTTTAGTGGTAAGCTAGTACTCTAAGTTGTTAACTTCTTAACCTCCTTTTAAGCCGCACGTTTCTTAAAGGATATGTTAGCTAGGAACGCATGGGATACCCTTTAATTATACTAGATTAATGTTTACTAAGGACCCTTTAATTAAATCGTCTATAATATAGGAAAGAACTTCTTATCTATAGAGTTTTAATAATAGATAAAGGCAATGGCAATTAAGGTTAAGGAAGTCCCTATTAAGGCATATAATAGTGTTGGAAAAGTAGAGCGATATTACGCGCCATTACGCCACGTATATAAGATTATCTCTTTAGAACTAGAGGACGCTAGCGAAGAACTTACCTTATAAATAGCTGTTAAAGCTGTTAACAATTCCGCTGGCCCGGATAGACTTATACCTATATTGCTAGTCTTTGGCGCCTACCCTTAAATAATTAACAATTCTCCACTATCTCCCTCTACTGTGTAATGGGCTGAGGCTATTTATAAAGTAATAAAGGAGGTCCAACGTCTCTACGCTACACGCTAGGTTAACGACGTACTAGGAATAAGAAATGGCCCAAATACCTTAACTATACTTAATCTGCCACTCTAGTTTAAGGTACGCGTATAGCGTAAAAAGGGAGGATAGTCAGGCCTATATTAACTTATTGTAATTGATGGTTAAACTTGTACTATTTAGATACCTCACAGACCCACTTAATTCCGTTTAACTGTTATTAAGCCTTACTATAAAGATAATAGTTTTAAGCCTTTATAGGATGCCCTAAAAGATACCCTAAAGAAGAACCACAATTAACGTACTCTAGAAGGCGACTACAATTCTAATACAATTGTAGTAGATACGCCGCAACTATAACGCGGTAGAGGTCGCCTAAAGGGATTATAAAATCGCTAACATCTTATTAATTTTAAAGAGCAATTTATTACCGCCATTAAGAATAGAGTTAAGTTATTAATGGCTTTTATAACAGCTAAGGAGAAGGCTAACTTTGAGCTTGCAAAACAGCTCTAAAAGAAAGGTTATATTATAACCCCAGGAGCTCCTTTCTAAGTATCCAACAAGTAGGAGATTAATAGTCTTATTATAAGAGGAGTCTTTAAATTTAAGAAGTATAACCCTACTAAGTTTAATAAAGTTCGCATTTTTAAGTTAAGAATAGTTAATAAGATTAAGGGCAAAGCTACTAACGCCCTATTTAAGAAATTAAGGCTTGTTATCTAAGGTTACAACAATAATAGTAAGGAGGTGATTCTTACGTAATCTCCCACAATTTAATAAGCTAGTTAGCGGGTTATTCTTGCACTAGCTCCCTCCTTAATAAAAAATAGAATAGTAGTCTATTTATAAGATATTACTTAGGCCTATACCCAATCAGAGACGCACCTTTAGCGCTTAATATTGGCATACCTTTTAGAGCAAATTCGCCACTAATATCCCAAAGATACGATTATGGTTGTGCTTAAGCCATTATATAGAATCACAGAGGTAGGAACTTATTAGTAGGCTACCTATAGTAAGCACTATAAAGAGAAGCTTTTAATAACTACTTTTATATTTAACCCATGCTTTCTTATTATAACTATAGGAACTCCATTTGGAATCATTAGCATGCAAACTGATAATATAATTATCTTAGGAGACGACCAATTCTTAGCTCTTAAAGAAGATAAGCTAGTAAAGGTAAATCTTATAGCAAAGCTAAAGGAAAAGCTTAATTTAATAATACCATTACTTTTTAATGGATGTATCCTCTCCCTAAATAAGGATTCTATTGCTTTACGCTAGAAAGATTAAGGCAAGAAGATTAATATTATTAATATTAATTCTCTAAAGCAAGGATATGTGGAGCAACGCGCTTATAGAGCTTATATTACTTCTATCTGTTAACCCAAGGCTTTATTTAATCTCTCTGTTGCTGCTTAATACTAGGAACCAACTAAGGATAATATCCTTGCCCTAAATAAGCGTCTTTCCTAGTAAATAAACCATCTTAATTAGGGACTACTCTACGTGCCTATTAATCTTCCTACCACTAAGCTCTTTGTATTTGTTAATAGATTATTTATAAATAATAAAGATTTTAGCTTCTAGCTAGGATATAAGATTATTATTACAAATAAATCTACTAGAGAGAATAACTTTATAATCTATGGCAATCTTATCTATTAGAGCTTAACTAAGAGCAAGCGCGTTACCTAAAGCGTTCTAGCATTAGAGATATATGGAATAGTTAGCGGAGTTAATATAGTAATTACAATTAGAACTACCCTAAAGATAATTATAGATTAACTTAAACTCCCTATTATCCCTATAATTATATGCACCGACTTATATTCCCTCTATAAGTATTTAGTTAAGCTTGGTACCATAAAGGAGAAGCGCCTTATAATTAATATTATAGCACTTTGGTAATCCTATAAACGGCAAGAACTCTTTAAAATCCGATAGATTAATAGCTAAAATAACCTAGTAGATGTAATAATAAAGGCAAACCCAAACAAGGCTCTAGAAACGTTTGTTAACACAAATACTCTATATATATGGGTTAAAGGTTAGGTTAAAAGGGAGTAGGAGCATAATAATCTGCAGACCCTAATTCCAACCAGCCAATTAGGATTTTCCATCCCCAGGATAGAAAATTGCTATTAGCTCGCTTATAACTAGCGCCTTAGCGGCCCTAACACGATATACACCTACGACTCTAAGCAAGAAAAGCACCACGTGCTAAGATATAAATTTTAGGACAGCGAGACTTATATTATAATAGCAATAGTAAGTAAGGAGGATTGATATTTATTACGCTAGCCAAGCAGTATTTATATATAGATGGCAACCACAAAAGAAGAGTTGCTAGTGTTAGGAATAAGGCAAGCGGTCGTTACGTGACGCCGCGGCACTAGCGTGGCGAGGAGTCTTAAGCTCCTCGCCCTTTCTCATTCCAAACATATTAAGCTTTTAACCAACATCACTGTAACCTACTCGAGTAGCCGTTATTGGTGAGTCACCCTATGTGACCAACATCTATAGTTCCTCCTTCTTTATTAACCTTATAAATAGCTTAATACTTTTTAACCATTGCGCTATAAACCTCCTATAGTAGTTGCAAAACCCTAGGAACAATTTTAACTGCGTAATATTCTCTAGTTCCTACCAACTTACTATAGCTTTAACTTTCTTTAGGTCTATACTAATTTTTCCTAGTTTAATAATAAATCCTATAAAATCGGTTTTCCTTATAAAGAACTTGTATTTCTTAATTGCTACTAGCATCTGTTCCTCTTATAGTCTCTTTAAGACCTATTTAACGTGTTCTCCATATTCTTCCTCACTTATTAAGTAAATAATAATATTATTGAGGTATACTATAATAAATTCATTAAGGTGTTCTCCTAATACACTATTAATTCGCTTTTAGAACGTTACTAGTATATTTATAAGCCCAAATTGCATAACCAATGGTTTATATAGTCCTTCCTTTAACCTAAAAGCTGCCTTCTATTTATTGCCTTCCTTGATCCTAATCTAATGGTACGCCTATCTTAGGTCTATCTTTGTAAAGATTTATACATTACCTATCCTGTCTTAGATCTCGCTAATTAAGGGTAAAGGATATCTATCCTTCCTAGTAATGCTATTTAACTATCTATAGTCTATACACATCCTAAGTTTTCCGTGTTTCTTTAGGACGAATAGTACTAGATATCCTACTAATAACTATAATGGTCTAATGTATCCCTTTTATAAGTTTTCCTAAATAAACTTCTTAGTGCCACTAATTCTATCTTAGTGAGCTTATAGATTGGAAAGAACTTTAAACTAGTTCCCTCTTCTAATTCTATTTTATAATCCCATGCTGCATACTTTAACAGCTTTTTACTTTCTGGTAACTATAACTTTTTACTATACTTATGGTATCTCTTTGGTATATAACTTAAGCTTTGCTTAGTCTCTTTGTATGTCGCTCTGACTTAGTACTATACTAACTTGGTTTACTGTCGCACCTTATATTATTAAGTATCTTTAATATCGACCTGACCTGTAACCTAATCGATCTTTAGATTATATTCTTATAACTAAGGCATTCCTAGTATCGCCTCGTCCTGTCCTAATAGTAGGATATTAAAAGATATTCTAACTAGTCTCCCTTTAATAGTTAACTAAATAGGTCCTATTTTAAGATTAATAATACCTCCTCTATAGGCTATCTAATCTCCTAAAATTGTTATAAATGGATATAGGTATTCCTTTTGTCTGTGTAGTAACCCTATCCTTTTCACTATTGCTAGTAATATGTGGTTCCTTATTGCTCCACTATCTATTAACGCTTTAAACTGCTGGTCTTGCTACTTAACTCGTAAATTTAGGTATTATCCTTAAATTCCTTTAAGGGTCTAAGGCTTTAATACTAGTTCCCTCTAGTCCCGTATACCTCCCCTTTTCCCAACTATTAGCTACTAGATCCCGCTTATACTTAGTCTAACTTTAGCTAATACTTAGTTTATTTTTTATCCTCTATATACTATAGATAAGTATTTTCTAGGCACTCCCACCACTATTATCTATCTAGGTATTTTTCCGTAAGGAATCTTCCTAGTTAAAGTATTAAGTCTCCTTAACCTTATACTTCTACTAGGTGCCATCTATGTATATACTTAGCGTCCCTAAACCGCTTTTCCTCTGGTGCCTAATATATCCTAGTTAAGTACTTTTGGTTCCTATCTTTTGGTGCTCTATATATATTACATATGTTATTTACACAAGCTATCCACAATAGTGTATAATATACTAAGTGACTTGGGTTAACTCTTAGCTTGTCTTTACTTTTAAGTTTAAACCTCTATCTAGCCAATTTAACTGTTAGTCTTTCTTCTGCGGGTACTAAAACTTATCTCTTACTTTTCTAGTCCCTAGATCCTTCTTCTAGGTTCCTTAATATTATAATTAATGCTTCTTTAATGTAACTTATATGTTTTTCCATAATAGGTTAGTTTTAGATAACTTTTCTATCTAGCTATATATAGAAATCTACCTATTTGTCGTTGCTTTGTTGCCTATACCACTTTCCGTATAACTAGTTTAGTATATATGGTTTGTCTATAAGAAAGTACCTTATTATCGCTATATTGTAACATCCTTTGGTATGTCTTTCTTTAAACCTAGTTGGAATCCCTAGATCCTCTTCTTGTTCTAGTTTATCTAACCACTTTACCCTAGGTGTCCCTGCACTTGGCCTATTAGTAATTCTTTGTACAGGTGCTCTGTCCCTTGTATAACCTAGTATACTAGATCTCTTATCTAGTTTCTGCTCTTACTATGCGATAATTCTTGTTTTAAACTTATCTATAGTTTCTTGTACTCTGCGTCCTGCAGCTAGGTCTTTAAAGTTGTCTTACTTCTTAATCCCTATATTAACTTTCTAATCTTTAGGCTAAATACTGCGTTCACCTGGAACTATTAACGTTCTTATTTATTCCCCAAACTTGTAGTTCTTAAACTTACGTCCTATACTTATTCGTTTATCTATAAACTGAGTTACTACTCTTTCCCACTAGCTTTCGTCCGTTATAGGTTCCTAAGCTGTCCTTATTACGTCTTATAAGTCTAGAGCCTTTCTTATCTCGTTATAAGAGTCTTAGACCTATAGCCTTTTGCCTTTATTAAGTAATAAGCTAGCATTAGCAGTTATCTGCTTACTTAGTTTCTTCTAAATATTACTCCTTTTATCTTATAAAGCGATGGAAATTGTATCTAATAGTGTTATAATACCCGTTACTGAACCTCGCTCTGTGGTGGTCTTAGTTTCTACTTCTGTTTTAACTTCTCTAAGGTCTGTATGCTCCTAGTAAGCTGCCTTTATTGCCTTATTATTAGTAAATGCTTTACCTATATTAAATTTATTGTCTTTAATGTCCGATCTATAAGCTAGTTTGTTGGTTCCTCTAAACTTAGATAACAATAGCTCCTGCGGCCAATAGCTTACGCCGTACTTAGCATCCTTATGAATTTAGCATGCGTTGTTGTAACAAAACGCAAAACTGTTAATTAAACATTCTTTTGTTCCTTATAGTGTACCATTGTCTCTCTATACGTACGTGTTTTTTGCTAGTCTGGTTCCCTTTACCGCGTGGTTACTTTAACCACCTCTATAGTCTCTGGCGAAATAATCCTGTTTTCCATAATTTATGCAAGCTCCATCTCTAAACCACTAACTTTACTATAGAGTCCGCCTAAATGTCTTCTACTGCTAAGATCCCTAGTTTGGCCTCTACTCCTTAGTCCTTTAATTACTAGCAGTGCTTTAATCAATATTCAATATCAATATAAGGGTGTATTGATATTGATATTGAACGCGCTTTCAGTATTGATATTATATTGAATATTAAACCTGGGTAGGTCTTATGCAGAGTCTTGGCACGTATTTTAGGTTAAATTTAGGCTCTAAATTAATTAAATTAGGCTCGGAGCTTCAAAGGACGATTAATCTTTTATAGCTACTTGCAAATATCACGACCTTTAGCTTGGTGTTGTAGTCGTCAACTGCTTTAACGATCCTCCGCCGTCCAGCAAGACCTCATCTATCAACTATATAGCCACTATTTTACCACCTGCTGTAATGTTACTACGTAGCCAGCTCTTTAAACACTCCGTGCGCTCAATATTTGTACTTCCTAGTGACATACGGTCCTATGATATTGTTCGCCGAGCACCTAAGAAGACTCGCTCTGCCTCTACTAACATAGAGGGTATAGATAGTATATCAATCGCCATCTAAGAGAGTTATAGGTAGTTACTGCAACGCGTCAGATTAAGCCACCAATCAAGCGCTGTTCCTTAGATTGATATAGGCTTCGCATTAATAAAGTCTTCGTATTCTTCTTTAATACCACCAGTAACGTTAAGCAGGCGCATATAGAGCTCAGTGTCGGAAGGCTTATTGGCTCAATTGATTGAGGAAGTAGATGCTAAGGCAACTGGGCGATTTGAATACTTATCCTCCTAAAGCTTCCTTACTGCATTAAAGGCAGGCTTGTGCCAATCCTTCCTCCAGTGCTTTATAATATAGAGTTTCCAACGCGACGGATAAAGGAGAACTGACGCGGTGTATACAGGAGTCTCGTTGGTAAGCTTGTAATATTTATCAAAGGCGTACCAGCTCGTGATAACGGCAGAGAGGAGGCGTGCGTTTGGCCGAAATCGTTCCTATAATATTAGATTTAGCAAAGCCTTTAAGGTATTAAAAAAACTCACCTTTAAATACTTGTAGTATTTAATAAGTAGATCCATCATATATAGCGTCTGGTCAATTAATAAGAAGTTACCCTAATTTATTAAAGTAACCTCATAGAATGGCTATAGGAAGGAGTGTGTTTTATTAATAATTTTCCAGTCCTCTGGCGTAAGGTAGTCGTCTTTTACTTCTTTATACTAGTCAGTTATATAGGCGTTAATTGCCAATCGAACTTTCTCCTACTTAATAACGTCAAGGACTATAAACCACGAGTTCCAACGTGTGTTATTATCCAAGGAATAGATCTTCCGTATAGAGCTTTAAACTTATTTCAGCGAGACTTTGAGGAGCGGATATAAACAATAAGGTTGTAAACTTTGCCTAGTGTACTAATCTCTCTCTAGCCAGCAGCTTTAGCTTCCTTTATCCTCTGCGCGAGCTTCTTATTAATTACTAAATTCTCATCAAGATCCATCTGTTGCACGGCCTCATCTATGGCGTCTATATCTTTAAGGTAGAGGAAGGCTTAAAGGGCAAGGTTAACAATATAACCGCTATATCAAATTCGGTTGTAAATAGGATTCCAGTATAGCAGTTTTCTCTCTTAAAGGCTTGTAGATATAAAGCAACACATCTTATCATTAGCGCCATGATTATCGCCACATATATAGCCAATTCTATTAAGAATATTATAGCCCTCAGCGACTTAAATAAAGGCAGCGGCTTGGTCCTCACCACCGTATAAGGAAAGCTCCGGTAGAGCCAGAAGAGCCTTCTGTAATATACACATATCTAAATCAACAAAGTGGGCGACAATCGCTTAAAAGGCTTGGTGGTTTAGTAACATCCACATATTAATTAAGAAGTGGATTTTTGAGAGAGAGCGATAAAGCTTTAATTTTAGTATTTTGTGATATACTACAAAGGAAGTCTTAATTAGCTTTGGTATAGTTCCTGTAGCAGTAACTAGGACGTCTTCTACTGTATAATTAACTGTTATAAGTAACGCCTATAGCTCTGGCCACGTAGCTGCATTATATGGTAGATTTTGAAGGGTAATTAATTAGGTAAGAGCTTCGTTAACGGCTTTGTAATTAATAGCAGATCGGAGGATCTTTTCTTTATGCCTCTTAAGCCGTGCCTGCTTCTGATTCTCCATCTTATTAAATATATTTAAAAGCCGTTCCTGCCGAAGCTTCTTGGCCTTAATCTCTCCTGCTTAAATCTCAATACCGTGCTACTTTGCCAAGTGTACACGGGCAGATGTAAGAGAGGCAGAGTCCCATTCGCATATAGAACAATACCAGATCTTATTCTTGCCATCGCGACTAGGCTTACCAGGAAGAGGGTCGCGGGCAAGACCCTAGGTAGAAGTCGCAGCGAGCTTGCGCTTTCGACAAGGTTTTGGAGGAGTTAAAGTATCTGTAATAGAGCTACTTGATTGCTCGTCGCCGGCGTTGGAATGGGTAAACCGATTAGAATTAAGCTCCGAAAGGATAGAAGAGTCGTTGTTAGTGATGTTAGTAGATAAGGGAGGTATAGTGTTAAGGGTGTTAAAGTAGGTGAGAGCTTCAAATTTTAAAAATGCGTTGTGCGAGAATTATAATGGTTAATTAGATGACTACAAATTTCTAAAATGTATGGGGCACTCTACTAAATTAGGAAGGTGTAAGCATGCGGGGAGGCTCTAAAAGGCATCTACCGAGGCATCTAAGCTCTTTTTTTACCTTACTTCTTAAAATATATTCAATATTCAATATATTGAATATTGACACCTTTTGTATTGACATTGAATATTGAACGTTCAATATTTAATATTCAATAACTCTAATCAATATTGAATATAGATTAAAGCACTGATTACTAGATCCTTAACCTCTAGGTTTCCATAGTTTCTTTTCCCACCTTTAGGTTTCTTTGGTACCGCTTAGGTCCATTAGCTCTGCGCCATTCCATAGTTTTTAGCTCTGTGTTGGTCGTTGCGTACTCTACGCCTTATATAACTGTGGAACTCTATCTTAACCCTTCTTAGCCTGTTCCCTTTGGTAGATCCTATTATTAATCTTTATTAACTAATCTATTAACTCTCTTAGAGTATCCGCATCTTCTATTAGGATAATTGCGTCCTAGACTTTAGCCTTAAGTCCCTGTTTATACTGTGCTATAAGCGCCTTATTATTCCACTTAACCTATATAGCTAGTGTTTAAAACTGCGTTATATACTTAATTACTAAAGTGCGTTATACTAAGTTCTAAAGCTTTTATTCCGCTGTAGTTATTGCCTCCGGGTCTCTAAATATCTACGTTAACCGTTCTGCGAACCTATTCTAACTGGTAAGCATATACCGTACGTCCTGGTTAGTAGTTGTTATGCCATTAGCCTATATCTCCGTAAGATACGGTTTAAATTACTTAAGTACCCTCCCCGTCAGGAACAATCCTGCGTAGGCTACTTAATCCAATAATATTACTAACTTCGCTCCTTCCTGCATAACCTTAAAGTATATCTACGTAAGAAATCCCTTAAGTTTTAACTTCTCTCCTAAAAACTGTTTAATTGAAGGTAACTTAATCTTTACTACTCCGATTCCATTAATACGCTCTTTAAATATTCTATTATTATCCTATAAGTGATTAACCATTTCTTATAACTAACTTTATATAATTAACTGAGAATCCGTGCCCACTATACTGGTATCTCCCCCTGCGCTTAAGGTTATGGCTGCCGTTAACGGCGTCGTAACTAGTACTTTAGGTGGCATATTATTTAACCTTGTTTAATAACGGAACCTTGTAGCAGTAACTATAATAGGTCCTATTATTAGGCTAGGTATATAGGTAAGAATAATTTAATAACATAATAATAACTGGTGGAGTGGTTGCCTAATAGACTAACTCTAATTATATTCTAAGATTTACTATAAGGAGAGAACTATCTACGGTAGGGACTAAGGTCCTTTAAATACACAACCATACTCCTAAGAAATCCCCTCTTGTACATAAGGTACGTGTTATATGTAAGGTATATACGTTTACTACATTCCCTACATTCCTTACGTAGCACGTTATATAACTCGGCTACTATACCTCGTCATATGGTTCCACTGGATCCATTCTAGACCGTACCCGTATTAACTAACTAGCTTCCTCCAACTCTTCTCCAAGTAGTCATAACATCGTACTTAAAGCGTCCGTAACACCTAGAATAAATAGAGACATTAACTGGCTAATATAGTCCAGAACTACCAAGACCTTGCTATAGTAACTATTAGTTACCTATTTGCTAGGTACCTAGAGGGTAACCTACCTAATACCGCATTATATTATACTCTTTTAAAACTTAACGCATATACACAAACTCCTTCTTATAGTAGATGGTAACCTTCTTCTTATTACCCCTATTCTTCACCCTATCCTTAGTATACCAACCTTGCTCCCTTATTAGGTGTTACTAGCTGGCTTGCTAGGAATTATGGACGGTATAAATAGCTATAGTATAGTCTTAAATTCAACCTAGATGTTTAATATTGGCGTTAGAATAAGACAGAGCCTAAGCAATATAGTAGTTAAGGACATTAAAGGAACATCGCCACTTAGGCCTAGGCTATTAAAGCTTAAAGTTAGCAATAGAAATCTATTAAGGATAGAAAAGCTTACCTTAACGCAACTACCGCTCTTAGTACGCATGCATTAATTATAAGGACTAAAGGTATTAGACCTTATATAGTAGGTCTTATTATAAGCATCTAGAATCTTTTTATTAGATTTCTAGTCTTTTAAGGACGTATATGCAAAGTCATTTAGGTAGGACTAGCACTAGTTATAGGTTAGCGGAGGCTAGGGTTCTATATATAGCGGCAGGGCTAGAATGCGCTAAGGAATTAGCTTAGAAGAGCAATTAGTAGGAGAATAAAGAGGCATATTAAATTAATAATGGGAAAAAAGAAAATCTTAATAATATATTAAAGATACGTCCAAAATTGGCTAAATGTGACGGCTCGAACCATTGAACAAATGTCTTAACGAAGACTTGAACAAATGCTTCCAAGATAAAGCGAACGAATGCTGTATTACGAAGATATTAAGCTAAGGAGCAAGATAAGGTGGTGAGGCTACGTCTATATACACATGCCAAGTCCTAAGCGAACCCCTGACTAGGTGACGCGCCCCAGCGCCGTCACAATAAAGGTTAATAATAGGAAGTAAGGTGTTAAGGAAAAGAAGTAGCTTAATAAGTAAGATATTTCTATACTTTACCTTCCAATACCCTTCCGGTGAATAGCCGCAATCTTGCCAATATAACTCTGTTATAATAGTGTAATTCAGAAGGAAGGAAACACGCGTATATACTATTTAGCTATCACTTCCTTATAAAAACTAATTACGCGGCCAGGGAAGGCAATTAAGACGTTAATTATAGATATATATAGGTTAAAATTATACCTAAATAAAATAAGTCTTTTTAATTACCTAATTAATTACCTAACCGTATATAATAGCCCAAGGGCGAATATAGGAGCAATGTGTTAGTAACATAGGGGATTATAAGAAAGGATTATAATATTATAGATTATATCCTAATAGTTAAAGATAACGGTAAGCTAAGGCCTTATACGTTAAATCCTATACTAAAAGGTTCTATAGAACTATATTAGGAACACTAAATTGCCTATAATACTCGCGATTAATTACAGACCGGTATAAAGGCTTAAAAGTAGAGTTGTATAAAAATCCTTAGGTTAGCCTAGGTAGTTACCAGTATGCTTTTAGTAGGCTTTTAATAGGTTTCCTAGTAATCCTCACGTCTTTTCTCCAGTTATATTTTTTTCTTATTAAGGTTTTTAGGAGTTTAAAGCAGGGGTTAGATAGATAGATAATATATAATAGTATGCCGATATCTCTCTAAACCCCTTCTAGGACAAGCCCTTATAATCTCCCTCTACCGCAAGGTAATGGCGATTAGGGGCCGACCGCAAGAAAAGGGGGGGGCAATGTAAGGGATATTATTGCGGTCACCTTGGGTTGCCCTTAGGACAAACCCCAGACACCCCTTGGACGTCCGTTAGTCACGTACTGGAGGCACATGCCCGTAGTATATAGTCTCCACGATCCCTAAGGCCTTACCTCCTTAAGGATTCGTCTCTCTCACCAATCTATCCTGTTCCACAATCGTGCCTTATAGCCCCCTGTCTACAAAGTCCCCTTACAGTAATATAGGTCGATATCCACTAGCGATATTTAGCTTAGCGGCATTTAGCTTAGTATAGTAGGTATAATTCTGTAGGTTATAAGCAAACACATCTATTTACTCACTTTAGCCCTTATAATTGGCATTATTAATCTTGCGGCTAAGGGTAAGAGCTAGGTCCTTTATCTTAGGGGAAGTATTCTTCCTAAGTAAATCTACCTTTTATTCCTTAGTCTTGTTTACTTTAATTATTAACTTATTAAGCTCTGCTTTCTAGAACTAGTAGTTACGCTTACCTTAATATAAAGTATCTAACTTATTTTTAGCCGCTTGGGTTATATCTATAGTCTTATAGTGTCTTCTTATATATATAAACATAGACTCTTAGTTAGAAAAGGTCTATTTACTTAGGTTATTTAGGTATATACGTAGCATATTAAGGCCATATTTAATATAGTTATAGGCCTTATCTGTCAGCATATCTAATATATAAAGGACTTTGTCCATTAGGGTCTTAAAGCACTTTATATCCCTCTAGAAAACGCCTTAAATCTTTATTTTTTATATTTTAAAAATTTCTTACTTTTTAATTAGTAATCCCTTGCCGTTAAATAGGGTTAGGTCTTTTACTTCACGCTTTTTTCTATAGGGCTTAGCTAGAAGAGGGGAGCTAGTTATAGGGTTTATATTCTTATTAGCAATAGCCTAGGTAAATATAGCGATCTAAGAGCTTAGGCTTTATATAGTCTCAGTATATGCAAAAGCTTGCTATTTATATTATTTAACACGCAGTTTAAGTGTCTTAAGGGAGTTAATTCTATGCTAAGCTTTTTCAAGTTAGGATATTATAGTTTAACCTTTATTATAGACGGCTTAGAGACCGCTCTTAACGCTAGTTAAAAAGGTTATACATATAAAGAGGTGCTAGAAGGTTCCTGCCATATTAAGGTCCTTAGGGTACTCCAGACTACTCCTAATTACCTAGGCAATGTAGGTATAGGGGGTATTAAAGAGGTAGGCGAGCGCTTTGCGTATATTTATTAACGGGGTATTATTTGTATTTTAGTCACCCATTTTAAGGGATCTAGGTGGGGCAATTAAAATCTTATAAGGCTAACTATAATACTAAGATTGTCAAGACTGTCTAGGACTATACTAAGACTATACTAAGGCTATGCTAAGACTATAGTATAGTGTTATTAGTCACGCCAGGTTGTGATTATACTAGGAAAAACAGAGACTATAGACGGAGGCGGTAGACTAGGAGGGCAAAGATCGCGACGGTGTCACGGAGCGAGCACAAGCTGTTAGCGACTCAGTCAATCGAGGCACGAGCACGGCAAGAGGGACGCGCAAGCCTGTACAATTGGTAGTCTATAAACGAGGATCCAAAGCTAGAGAAAGGAAGGAGAAGAATAGCAGCGCCGCTTAATATTTTATGCGGTCCTCGAGTCACGTGACTCGCGTCTACTATAATCCACGTCTGCCAAGATCCACCGTTTTCCACCAGCGCCGTAATATTACCCCCCCCTCCGAAAAAGCCTACCCTTAGGCTTTATATGTCCATATTATATCCATAGGGTATTCTTATCTTTATGCTTAATAGGCAGCCTATTATCTTTGCTATACTAGCACTCCATTTACTTGTTAAGGTACTTCGGGGGTCCAGGTTCGTTAGGGTATTAGTTATAGAATTCTTTAAGTCTCTAGGGGCAGCCTATAAAGTTCTAGGCGGGGTACTAGGTTGGGTCTAGATTATAGCCTTTCTATTAGATACGGTATTATAGCGTTCCTTATACTAGTTTATAGGCTAGTATTTTATTAACTTCCCATTTATTGTCGCTATTAACTTAAATTGGCAGGGGAGGCTTATTCTTTTATCTAGGTAGTAGGTTATTTGTAGCCTTCCGTAGCTTATCCGGTAAAAAGATAGGATAGACTTTAATTAAGTCTAGGAGCTTAACCTTATACAAGTTGCCTTCTTTATTAAAAATCTTATACGGTCCTGCTATTTTATAGTCTAGCTTATAGCTAGGCCGTTCTATTTTTTAGTTCTTTGTTATAACCTAGACCCTATTATCTATAGTAAAGTTAGGCTTGCGCCTATGTTTATTTGCCTACTGTTCTATTAATCTCTAGGCCTTTTCTAGATTTATATAGGCTACTATCCAAGCTTCTTTTAAGCGTTTGGCATATTGCTAGGCTTCCTTATAAGATAGTTTTTCGCGTATGGTTTATGGCCCCTCCAATCTTTCCCAGTCAAAGCTTGTATAGGGTAAGTATCCCATTTCTAGCTAAATAGGTGCAAATCCCGTAGAGTTATAGGGTAGAGTTGCCTAGGCGTAGTTTATTAGGGGTAGCAGTTTACCCCAGTTATCCTAAAAGTAGTTAATAAAGGGCCGGAGCCTCTAGTCTAAGTATTAATTCATAATCTCTATCTAACCGTCTGTCTGGGGGTGGTATGCTGTGGAAAGCTTTAGCTTAATACTAAGGATCTAAGTAAACTTATTCTAGAAGGCCGATATAAACTGCGGCCTATAATTAGATACAATAGTATCTAGTAGTTTATAAATTTGGTAGATATAATAAATATATAGTTAGGCTACCTCTTTAGCATCAATATTCTTATAATAGGGGATTAAGAACGGGCGCTTGCCAAAGCGGTTAACTAGGATCATTACCATATTATATCCATCACGGTCTATAGGCAGCTTGTAAAAGTCTATAGAAATATACTACCAGGGGCGTTCTGGTATTAAGAGTGGCTTTAATAGTCCTAGGGTTTTATCCCGTGGAATTATAGACCTATAGCAGTCATTACAGTTCCGTATATAGCGGTTAATATCCATAACCATTCCAGGCCAGTAGTAACGGTTACTAATAATCTTATAGGTCTTATTCTTTCTAGGGTAGGCCGTAGAGACCTAGGTATATACTTTAGCAATAAGCCAGGTCTATAAATTCTGTTCCTTTACCACCACTAGCCATTTCTGGTGCTTAAGCAGTCCGTTTTTGAGGGACTATAGGCTAGTAGCATTTTTTACCTTTTTACAGTACTCCTATAGAGAAGGGGCCGTATAGTTTGCCTATAGCAGTTTATCAATAAGGTTAAGTTCTATAGAGTTAATAGGACATATCTTAGCATCTAAAGGGTCTGTATTTAGCTCTGCCTATATCTAGGGGTTAAGGTGCTCTAGTTATAGTAGTATCTAAGTCTATAATAAAATCTTTACAGCCGCCTAGTTACCTAGGTCCTGTTTATACCTTATAAAAGTATCTGCACGGTTCGTAGCGCCTGGTCTATATATAATTAAGAAGTTAAACTAAGATAAAATATCCGCCTAGCATGCCTGCCGGGCTATAAGGGCCTTAGTTATTATAAAGTATTCTAGGGCCTTATAATCTAAAACTACCTTAATAGGCTTAAGGGTCCCCTCTAGTTATATACACTATTACTAAAAGCTAGAGATAATAGCTAGCATTTCTTTATTATAGATGTGGTAGTTTAGCTTGGCATCTATTATAGTCTTTAAATAGTATGCAACAGGGTGCTATTCTCCGTTCGGTTACTTCTAGAAGAAAATACTGGCTATCGCGCCGTTTAAGGCATTAGTTTCTAGCATTAAGGGCCATTCTAGGTTAAAGTGGGCAAGTAGGGGAGCCAATACCAGCCGTTTTTTAAGCTCATTAAAGGCCTGCATATATATGGCATCAAAGTGGAATGGCTGGTCTTTCCTAGTAAGGCGGTTAAAAGGCCGGGCAATTCTGCTGTAGTTCTTAATAAAGTATTAGTAGAAGTTATAAAAACCTAAAAATAATTATACCCCTTTTATAGTCCGTGGGGGTGTCCACTGGTTAATTATAGCCGTTTTCTCTAGGTCGGCCTTAATTCTATTTATACTAATAATAAAACCTAGGTACTTTATACGCTTAACACTAAATTCTAATTTCCTAATATTAGCCTAGAGACCAGCCTCGCGGAGCCATTATAGGACTTTATAGATATGCTCCTCGTATTCTAACTTATTCTTAGAGTAGATTATAATATTATCTAGGTAGGCTATATAGAAGTTATTAAGGTAGTTAAAGAGTATATCATTTATATATCGCTAGTACGTAACCGGTCCGTTAGTCAGTCTAAAAGGAAGTACTTTATATTTATATATTCCGTAACGGGTCTAAAATATAGTAAGATCTTCTAATCTAGGGTCTATTCTAATCCAATAAAAGGCCTAACAGATATCGAGCTTAGTAAAGATCTTAGCTCTACTTATTTGGGTTAAAGTCTTATTAAATAAGGGCAGTAGGTAGCGGTCCTTGCAGGTTATGTTATTTAGTTTACAGTAGTCAATATAGAAACAAAGTCCTCTATTTAGCTTTTTAGCAAAGAGAATAGGCAAGTTAAAAGGGGCTTAACTAGGTTTAATAAAGCCCTTATTTAGGTTATTAATAAGGTACTGCTTTATAGCCTATAATTTAGCAGTAGACTATTAACAAAGGGGGCTATAGCTAAGTATGTCTTCCTTATCTGGCTTAATCTCAATCTTGTGGTTATATAGTCGGTGAGGTGGGAGTATATCTAATACTGCCTTAGAGAATACGTCCTTAAATTTCTAGTGTTAATAGAGTAGTTTCTGTTCTACTAGCTCCTCATCCATAAGCTTGCCTTCCTGTTCACTAAACTTATTTTCCTTTTCCTTAATTATTCGATTAATTTCATATAAGCTAGTAGTAAAGGCAACGGTATTAGGTTAGACCAAGTTCTAATAGAATCCTACGGCGCTAATACAGTAGATATTAACTAGTAGGAGGTCCATAGGTTTCTTTACAGACTGTTATTAGGCCGTATTTTGCGGCCTAGGGTTTATAATCTTTCTTAGCTCCTATTCCATCTTCTACAAGTTATCCCTCCGGTCTATATGTTTAGTATAGCGTCTAATACTCCTTGCTATTCTTTGTGGCTATATAGGGCCTAAGTTCCCTGCAGGGAGCTCCGCTAGCTTTTCACTAACTTTTTTGATCTCTGGTGCGGGTGGCATAACATAGGTAGTCTAGGGGCGGCGTAGTATACGGATCCATTGCGGGTCAAGCTATACGTTCTTTTTAAAAGCCTGGTCCCTATGTATAGCATCGGCCTGGTAAACGGTGTCTATCTATAGCCGTATAAGGTTTTCCATTATAATGCTGATTTCCTTTATAAAGGAGGGTGTTAGGGGTAGGGTTTCAGGCCAGATAAGCCGTCTACTCCATACATTAAGCTATAAGCCTAGATAGGCTAGCTATTTTCTTTCTAAGATTATATCGTGGCTTCCTAAGTCCGTAATAAAAAAGGGGACGTTATACTATAAGGTTAATGCAATATAGTATTACAGAGCGAACATAAGCGGTAATAATATATAGCGAAGTAGATATTATTAAGCTATATATATAAACTGCGTAATAAAGTTAAGATGTTACATAAGGAAAAGAAAGTAGGAAATAGGGGAAAAAGGGTATATAATATTCGCTTAGTTACTAGGTTAACGGGTACTATACTACACACAGGCAGGGTAGAGCTTAGGTGGCGGTTCTAGTAGAACTTAGCAGAATTCGGCAGTTAGAGGTCCTTGAAGTTGCCAGTTAGTAACTCCGACAGTAGAGATGGTAGATTGCGGCGGAATACGGCAGATTGCTGTTAGATTGCCGTCTCGTGGTTAGTCTCCGGTTATTCAGTCGGTGGAAACAGGTGGACGTGTATAAGGTATCACAGGGATGTCCTATAACAGACGGGGCGCAAAAGGAGATACCACAAACTATTACAGTGCTGTAATAAAGTAGACTAAATAACTACGTTATGGTATAAAGAGGAGAAGAGGCGAAAGGGGTATTGTATATAAGTAGTAGGGCCAGGCGCCAAGGCGCTAGTAGTGGGCTAGCTAACCGTAGGAAATAGTACAAGACAGTATAAAACAGTATGCAACAGGTCAGTGCCGTGACAATATAGTCATTTAATCTGCATTTAAGGTAGGTCTATATAGGATAGATTTATCCTTAGATTTGTCCTTATATAAGGAACCTAAGTAAAGATAGTCTACTAAAAAATGCCAGAAATAGCTACTAGGAATTATTTTAGCAGGTATAAGTACATAGGGAGGCACTAGCGACAGTAAGAAGTGGCTAGCGCTGGCATTTAGCCTAATAAGCTAACGAGACGAGTTAGTCTTTACAATTAATTACTTTTTTATAATAAGAATACTACTTTTTTATAAGTTACGCATTTCTACCAACGCGTTCTTATCCCCCCTAGCTTTACTAACACGCAGCACTAATATACTAGGAAGTCTCTATAAACGTCTACACAAATATCTGCATAAGCGCTTGCATAAAGCTCTATATAAATTTATTTACAAGGCCTTTAAAAACAAGCCTAAATATAAGCCCCATATAAAGCTCTGTACAACGCTTTACTTAAAGCCCTACTTAAGGCTCTATATAAGGCTCTACGTAAAGCTCTATCAAACTATCTAGTGCTTGACATTCTAGGGTTTAGGACTATCTAATATATTTAACGTAGCTCCGGAGCTATTAAGTAGTTAGGGCTAGTATATATTTTATCTAGGTAGTATATAACTAGGTCTTAGAGGGGGGCCTAGGGGGTTATAGTGCTTTAAGGCATTAGGGGGGGGGGATTTGCGAAGTCAGCCCAATAAGATATATTAAGAAATTTCAACGTATATAGATAAATAAAGCGGCCTTTAAGATATAATCGATTACCTTTTAAAGTAGTTAACTAGTTAATGTTACGGCACTGGCAAATTGCCGCAAACTGCCGTCACGTAATGGCAAGTTGCGGCAAGTTGCTATTACGTAACTAGAAGATTGTATATAACTTCAAGCGGTACTTCCGTTCTTCTTATTTCCTTTCTTTAGCTTTAGATCCTTATTTATAGACAATCCAATTATACAGGCTTACGCGACCTTCTTACCGTGCTCGTGCCTTAATTAATTAAGTCGCTAACATTATCCAAAGCTCGTCACTACTCTTCTTTCCTAAGAAGGAACTTAAATATATCTATAAGGCCATAAATAGGACAAGGACATAGAATAGGACCCTAAGGGCATTACTAGGACCATAAGGACAGGATAGACCCCTAAGAACTAAAAGAACACAAATAGAACGCAAAACCTAAAAATAGGACACGTATAGACTAGAACCCCTAGGAAATAAATAAACACCGGAAATTACCTAATACCCCTACCACTATGCTAAGAAATACAGCAGTTGGCAAAGCCGTTGCAGGACCCGCAAATACCTTTAATAGTAAAACAGTTGCCGTCTTAACCCCCTAGGAAGAGCTTATAGCAGCCAATGCCAAAATTAAGCGGCTTTAAGAGCTGCTTAAAACTAGAGACATCCCTATACCTAGTAAGAAGTTATTAGACACCTAGAGACTTGCTATAGTTCTTAAGGCCCTAGCCCAATATATAGCATTAGCATCATTGTAGTCTGCAAAGGTTGTGGACCCCCTATTACTTACAGACGAAACTAACCCTATATTTAACAATTAGAAGCTTTAACTATAAGACAAGCTTAAAGTTAATATAGACTACTTCCCTACTACCTAAGCTAAAATAGCGTACGTCTTCGGCCGTACTAGTAGGGACGCATAGACGCATCTACGTCCATAATATACCAAGGACTTGGCAAACCCCTTCCTCTCTAGAGAAGAGATAATTAACTACCTATTTTCTATTTATAAGGACCCCTTTAAAATACAGAACGCCCATCTTAACTATAAAGCCCTTAATATAAAAACAACAGAGACCTTCTCAGTCTTCTAGACCCGCTTTTTACACCTAGCCAGACAGGCTTAAATCCCCCAGGAAGATTTAATGCCAGACCTCTTTAATAAGCTTACCCTGGACCTATAGCGCACCATGCTACTGGTTTATACTACTATATAGACACTAAAGGAACTTATAGACTAGTGCCTAGCTATTAACCAGGGCCTCCACTAAATTAAGGCACACGTTAAGCGGTATAAGACTAGAAGCTCCGCCAACCAGAACACAAGTACTATAAGAACAGGCCATAGCGCCCTAGTAAGATCTGTAACCCCTACAGCACTAACTATACCGCCCGCCGTTAACCTAGCAGCTAGCTATATAGCTAGCCCCACTATAGGTCTAGCAAATACTTAACCTATATATAGCAACTTCTAAAGATAGGCCCTTAGCAATTAAGGAGCCTGCTTCTTATACAGCTAGAAAAACCACTTTATAAAAGACTACCTAATAGCGGCAAAGACAAATAAGGTCCTATTAATTTAGGAGAATGGCATAGAGTTAGAAAAAGAGGAACCCTAAAGTAAGACTCCTCTCTAGGGTTAAAAGGAATTAACATATTATATATTAATCTAGGTTAGCTAGTTAGTGGAAGAAGCTGCACTATCCCTTATACTTTATTCCGCAATAAATATTAAGTTTTAACCTCTGCTTTAGCTAACTCTAAAGCAAATGCCTTTGCCTTAATAGATATACAGTATACTATAAAGCTGGCTAACTTTTTAAATGCACCCCTTAAAGAACTGCCCAAACTAATTCCTATTTACGGGTATAACGGATAGATAGAACTACCTATTATAACTATCTTGCGGATTTACCTCTGTGTAGATAGATAAAGGCAGTATAACATCCCCTTTCTTATTACGGACCTAGGAAGCCACAATATAATTTTAGAAAGAAAATAGCTAGCCTATCTAGGCTTATAGCTTAATATACGGAGTAGACGGCTTGTCTAGCCTAAAACCTTACCCCTAACACCTTCTTTTATAAAGGAAATCAGCATTATAATAGAAAATCTTATATAGCTATAGATAGACACCGTCTACTAGGCTAATGCTATATATAGGGACTAGGCCTTTAAGAAAGATATACAGCTTGATCCGCAATGGGTCTATATACTATCCTGCCCCCAGACTACCAATATTATACTACTAGTATTAGAAACCTAGGAAGTTAGTAATAAGCTAGCTGGCTTAGGCCCTATATAGCTACAAATAGCAGCAAGGAATATTAGACGCTGTACTAAATATATGGACTAAAAGAATAACTTACGGAAGATGGAACAGGAGCTAAGGAGGGTTATAACCCCTCTACCGCAAAATATGGTCTATAGAACGTCTATAAAGAAACCTATAAACCTCCCACTAGTTAATATCTGCTGTATTAGTACCATAGGGTTCTACTAGAACTTAAAACGGCTTAACACCGTTGCCTTTATAACTAGCTTATATAAAATTAACCGGATAATTAAAGATAAGGAAGCCCTAGCCTATAACTAGCTTAATAGAGAAAGTAAGCTTATAGATAAGGAGCTAGTAGAACAGAAACTACCCCACCAATACTAGGAATTTAAGGATATTGTCTGAATGAGGTTGTCTGTAACTAATTGGGTTAGTTACGTGAGCTAAGCAAGCTTAGGAAATCTACCAAATTCCACCTATAAAATAGGAGAATCAATTAAGCATTAATTAATTAACCAGTTACCCCAATACTATTGCAATAGCGATACGTATTACTGGAAGTGATACGGACACTGATCAGTAATTATAGATTAGGAGACGTATCATTTACAAAAAGAGACGAGCTCGATCAGTCCCTGCTAAAGGCCTCTACCGATCTCGCCTGCTAAAGAGCATCAGTTAACATATATTTAAAAAGTCAACCCCTATCTAATAGGCCCTTGATTTTTCATACACGGCCCTTAGGTATTTAAGGAACCAACCCCTTTCAATAGGCCCTTGGTTCGCGTCTATTACGTATTTCATACTACCCAGATTACGTCAAGGAGCATTAATCAATGTATATTTAAAAAGTTAACCCCTATCTAATAGGCCCTTGATTTTTTATACACGGCCCTTAGGTGTTTAAGGAACCAACCCCTTTTAATAGGCCCTTAGTTCGCGTCTATTACGCATTTTATACTACCCAGATCACGTTAAGGAGCATTAGTTGACATGTACTTGAAAAGTCAACCCCTATCTAATAGGCCCTTGATTTTTTATACACAGCCTTTAAGTACTTAAAGAACCGACCCCTATATAATAGGCCCTTGGTTTGCGTCCATTACGCATTTTAAACGCGTTAGGTACTTAAGGAACCAACCCTTTTAATAGGCCCTTGGTTCGCGTCTATTACGCGTTTTCAGCCAGAACCTAATAAGACAACAATTAACATATCAGACATGAGGGCACAAGTTGACGCAGGACAGGAGAAATGGCCTAAAGGCGTTAACCTATAGTCCGACGAAACCACTACAAAGGATATTAATAAATTTGTAAAGTTTAAGATCCTAGAATATAAAGCGTATAACCTTAAGGATAATGAACTATAGGAGGTCTATAAGGAAGATTTCCAAAACTTTATAATATAAATCTTTAAGGATTGTAACCAAATTGGTATTTAAAAGCTCTAAACGTTCCTACAGACCAATAGCGTATAGATAAAGAAGTATAGGAATGCTATAGTCCCTAAATCGCTATTTAACACCTTATAAGAAGAAGACCCTATAGAATAGACCGAGCCTAAGATTAAGGAGCATATAGTAACTAGAGGAAAGTTTACCTTAGGACAAATTAACTACCTTCTTAAGAACAACTTCGCCAGTACCAGTACTATTAAAACCCCAATTTTAATCCCACTAACTACAAACCCTACCCTACTTACGATACTATCTACTATACCCCAACCTAACCCCTATACCACCCCTATAACAGGAGCCTAACTATATTGACTTAACCCTACAACCAGAACCACCTAGGGGATAAAGTTAAACCTAGAGTTTCGGCAAGAAGCTAACAAACCTCGCAAAGATATACATAGAAGACAATAAGTATAGCGGAGAAGATAACAACTTCGACTTTAAACTTACCATCTTTTATAACCTCTATAGCAGAGCTGACATACCCTAAGAAGCTAAGGTTAAAGCCTACCCTATAATGCTACGTGGTCTAGCACTTGACCACTACTATACCAACCTTAAGAACATTACCCTGACCCTTTTGTTTAACCAAATCTGCAACGCTATACGTAACTACTTTAAGGGACCTAAGTACAGACGTAGCATACTGGGGTAGTAGAACGCGACAACTCTAAAGTCCATAATAGGCAAGAGCGAGAATGCTAGAAAGTTAACCTTAGACTACCTATAGTTACTTATTAAAGAACTAAGACACCTCCAGCATAGCCTTAACCTAGATTTACGTACAGACAAGCTCCTTTATAATAAGCTTATTAACGCCTACTAAGAGTTACTAGCGTGTTAATATGCCTGCTTTAAACCTTCTAACAACCTAACTAGTCTAATTAACAACTTACGATCCTCTATTACAATATTTAAAAAGTTAAATAGTAAGAACCCCTAAGCCTTCTTTACCGACTGCCGCTACTATAGATAACACCCCCGATTACCTTATAGAATATAACCATCTTTATCTAACCAATATGCATTATTAAAGAAGCGCTGCTTCGTTTGTTATAAGGAAGGCTGCTAGTTGTCTAAATATTTAAGAGAAGAACGCGACAAATTAAGGAAGAAGTTTAAAGATAGACTTAACCGCCGCTTTAATAGGCATGCCAAGTAATATATTACTAAGTATAAGGGAATAGATTATAATAATAAACTTAACTTAGAATCTACCAATGACGTAATAGAAGCTCTTATAATTAATATTAAGTTATTACTACCATCTCTAACTTAGGAATAGACTAAATTATTCCTTACCTCTTTTGGAACGATACAGCACAAAGGAGCTATTAATATTATAACTAACTTAGCGGACTAATTCTTTACCTATATAATTACCGGCACTAATCTAATTACTTACTACAATAACTTAAACCTATTTGCCTACGTTACTACTAGCTAATATACCTCTAACAAGTTCTATAGAGTAATAATTAATATAGGAGCCTTAAAGAGATTAACAGCTAGCTATAGACAATACCTTGTATATAGGAAGACCCACAATACCATTATTAATACTTTAAAGGCTGGCACTATTAACGTCCAGTTTGGCATTGGTTCTACCTCTTCCATTAGCTCCGTTATAGTTAACACACTAGTTGGTAATATTGAGTTCTATATTATAAAGGCTAATATACCTTTCCTACTATGTCTTGTAGATATAGACGTATTAAAGGTCTACTATAATAACCTTAAGAATGTCCTAGTTACCCCAATAAAATCAGTGCCAGTAGTTCGCCAATTCGGTTACCCCTTCTTATTATAGGAAGAGTCACTACAGTTATTTATAACCTACTTGTTTAATTAAAACCCTTGCTACCTAACTACTACTAAACTCCGCTAACTCCACCATTACTTTAAACACCTATCGGCAGATAAGCTATATAAAGTATTAGAACGCTCTGGCCATAATAACATTAATAAGCAGGTTATTAACTATCTTACTAAGTACTATTCCCACTGCTAGAAACACAGCAAATCTTCTAAATAGTTTAAGTTCACACTATAAGAAGACCAAGATTCCAATTTTAACTATTCTATTTTTATTAATATTATATATATTAACGGGAGTCCTATTCTCCATATAATTAATAAAGCTACCAGATTTTAAGCCGTAAGATAGCTACACAATATCTCCGCAAAACATATATGGGATATCCTATAACTATGCTAGATTAACACCTATATTAGACCACCTAACTACATTACCTATAACGCCAGGAAGAACTTTGTAAGCAAGGAGTTTTAATAGCACGCTATAGCAATGGCTATATTAACTAAGAGCGTCCTAGTGGAAGCTTACTGGTCCATTAGAATGGTAGAAAGAGCTTATTTAATACTATACTGAGCATACTAGATAATCATAGAGGAACTATAGGACTTAGGAATAATAAAAGAACTAGCTTTATAAATAGTAGTAAAAGCCGCTAATAATATAGCTGGCCTAGACGGCCTGGTCCTAACACTACTTATCTTTAGTACCTACCCTTAAATAGGCGAACTTAACCCACTAACACCCTCTATTATATAGCAAGCGGCAGCTATAAAGAAGGCAATGGAGGAGATTGTAAGGATTAGGGTAAAGAAGCAAGTTAATAATACACTAAACCAATAAAACGGTCCATCTGTCACCATAATCCATAACCTCCCTCTTAACTTAGATATACTCATATAGCGTAAAGGCAATACTAGATAAAGCGGTAGATAGACTAGCCTATTTAAGCTACTTAGAATCAACAGAGAGATATATAAGATATAGCTCCCTAGTGGACCTACCAACTTTAGGACCATAGTAGTGAAACTATACCTATAACCTAAACTAGAAGAACTAACTAAGGAACTAACTAAAGAACTAACTAAGGAACCAACCGAGGAACTAAATAAGGAATTAACTAAGGAACCAACTAAGGAACTGATAGCTACTATACCCCCCTAAAGATTAAAACGGACATAACAACCGCTAATAAAGTCGCAGCAAAACATCGCAGATGTATTAATATTTATTAACAACAGCCTAACGAAACCAGATACTATAACCTCTAAGTATACCTTACCGTTATTTATAGAGTCTTAACGCAAGGAGATAAACGGTTTACTTAAGAAAGGCGTCTTTAAGTTTACCAATACAGTAGACGTCCTAAAAGGAGTTAGAATCTTTAACTCCTAATTTATTAACAAGATTAAGAACGCCGGAAAAAATAAGGCCTTTAAGAAGTCTAGACTGGTTATACAAGCCTATAATAACTATGGTAAAGATCTGGTCTTAACATAATTACTAACCATTTAACATATTAGCTAGAGAATTATCCTAGTACTTATGGTAACCCTATAAGGAAATAAAAGAAGACTAGCTTCTTTACATATATATAACATCTTACAAGCTTATATATAGTCCAGTACCTACCTAAATAGAGACTTCTTTATACACCCGCCACTAGAACTTAGATTAAAAAATGGATCAATTCTAAAAGTTATTAAACTACTCTATAGTGTCCTAAAAGCTGGCAACTATTGGTTTAATATATACCACTGTCACCACTTTAATAAACTATAGATAAACTAGTTAATATACAACCCCTACTTATTATATACAAACAGCAACGGCTTTAGAATTATAGGATTATAGACTAACAACACACTATTTCTTACTAATAAAACCTTTATGGAGGCCAAAGAAGTTAAACTTTAGGAGGCAAAGTTCCTGGTAAAAGAGAGAGAGAAGCTTATGCTAAATACCCTAATTAAGTTTAATAGAGGCTACATTAAGCAAGAAAAAGATTTAATAGCCCTTACCTAGGAATATCAATGCCAGAACCTAAAGTTAGTTACTATAAAGACTACAGACCTAACTAGCTCCAAAGGGGAAGTCTGCAAGGCAGTTATACTAAAAGACTAGTATATTGTTTAGAGAGCAAGAGAAGCCTATATTACCACAGTCTATTAACTAGAAGCTGCCTTTAACCTCTCCTTTATAGCACAAGTTGTTAACCTAAAGGAAGAATATATAAAGTAGCTTAACAAACGGCTGTAATAGTAAATTAATAATCCCTCCTAAGGACTTTGCTTTGTATAACTTAATATAAGCACTCTTAAACTAATAATACTCACAGACTCGTCCTTTGCTAATAACTACAACCTCTCTTCTCAGATTGGCTTTGTTATTACACTTATAGATAAGGACAATAGGGCCAATATCCTCTATTAGTTATTTATTAAATATAAGCAAGTTATATAAAGTGTCTTAGTATCTAAACTATATAGAATGGCCCACGGATTTAATACCGGAGCTATAATTAAAGTAACTATTAAGAAGATCTTATAACTTAAACAACTACCACTTATCATTTATACCGATTTAAAATCTCTATATAACTGCTTAATTAAACTTGGGACAACATAAGAGAAATAACTTATAGTTAACCTAATATGTTTACAACAATTATATAAGAGAAGAGAGATAGCAGAGATTAAATAAATTAATAGGGGTAGTAACCCTATAAACGCTATAATAAAATTAAAGCCTTGCCAGGCGTTAAAGGACCTAATTAATACAAATATAATTAAGCTATAAGTCACCGAGTAGGTAGAGAGAGGAGAAGACATTAAAGCAGGAATAAAGAGCGTGAAGATGTAAGGCTAGCCACTAAGGCGCTAGTACTAAGCGAGCCAATAGCAATTTTCCATCCTGGGAATGGAAAATTATAACTAGTCACTTTAACTACCTAGCAGAATTTGGCAGAATCTAAGCGGAATATGGCAGAATTTGGCAGAACTTAATGGAATTCGGTGGAACATAGCGGAATTTGGTGGAATATGGCAGAATTCGGCAGAACTCAATGGGACCTAGCAGAACTTGGTAGAATTTGGCAGGAGGCGTGCTTAAGCACCATCAAAAACTAAATACTCCCAGTGTCTGAACGAGGTTTTCTGTAACTAATTAGGTTAGTTACGTAAGCTAAGCAAGCTTAGGAAATCCACCAAATTCTACCTATAGAATAGGAGAATTAATTAAGCATTAATTAATCAACTAGTTACCCTAATACTATTGCAATAGCGATACGTATCACTGGAAGTAATACGGACAGATATATTCTCTAAGGTAGCATCTAACATACTCCCGCCTTACCGACTGTATAACTATAAGATTAAAATTAAGCTAGATAAAGAAAATACCCTTAGCTATAGCCCCCTCTGTTAGCAATCTACTAATAAACTATAAGCTACTAAGCAGTACCTTATTAACAACCTTAATAAGGGCTTTATTAAGCCTAGCCAAGTCCCCTTTACTACACCCATTCTCTTTGTAAAAAAGCCTAACAGTAGACTCTGTTTCTATATTAACTACTATAAACTAAACCATATAACCTATAAAGACCAATATCAGCTGCCCTTACTTAAGGAAACGCTAGCCCATATAAGTAAGGCTAAGATTTTTATAAAGCTTAATATCCGCCAGGCCTTTTACTAAATTAGGATAGACCCAGGATCTAAGGATTTTACTACATTTTAGACCCGCTACGGATTATATAAATATAAAGTACTACCTTTTAGATTAACTAACGGACCAGCTATATACTAGCGGTATATAAATAATGTACTCTTTAACTACCTTAATAACTTCTATATAATATACCTAGATAATATTATAATCTACTCTAAGAATAAACTGGAATATTAGGAATATATCTATAAAGTTCTATAATGGCTCCGCAAGGCTAGTCTCCAGGCCAATATTAAGAATTTAGAATTTAGTGTTAAGCGTATAAAGTACTTAGGGTTTATTATTAGTATAGACGGAATTAAGGCTAACCTAGAGAAGACAGCTATAATTAACTAGTGGACACCCCCACGGACTATAAAGGGGGTATAATTATTTTTAGGTTTCTATAACTTCTACTAACGCTTTATTAAGAACTATAGCAGGATTGCCTAGCCCCTTAACTGTTTTACTAAGAAAGACCAGCCCTTTTACTTTGACGCTATATGTAGGCAGGCCTTTAATGAGCTTAAGAAACGGCTAGTATTAGCTCCCCTGCTTACCCACTTTAACCTAAAACAGCCCTTAATGCTAGAAACTGATGCCTTAAATGGCGCAATAGCTAGTATCTTTTCCTAGAAGTAACCGGACAGAGAATTGTACCTTATTATATACTATTTAAAGACTATAATAGATGCTAAGCTAAACTACCATATCTATAACAAAGAAATGCTGGCTATTATAGTGCCTGGACATTAGTTTCCCAATAATTGCAAAATTACACCAAAACTCACCCTTTTTATCTTTAATTTTCTCCACCACCACATTATAATAAATTATAAAATTTAATTTATATATAAACAAATGCTACTTTTTAAATAATTAAAAATTATTTTAAAAAAATCTTAATAAATTAAAAAGTTATTTAAGCTGGAAGTTGGATAACTTTAATTTTTTTAGGTTTTACTAAGAATTTCTTAGCGAGGACTGTTACGGACGCTTTAAGTACGATGTTACGACTACTTGGGGAGGAGTCGAAAGAAGCTAGTTGGTTAATATAGGCATGGTCTAGGATAGATCTGGTGGAACTATATAACAAGGAATAGTAAGCGAGTTATATAACGTTATACGCAGTATACGAAGTGTACGCAGTGTATGTCTATGTATAATACGTATAACACGTACCTTACGTATAAGAGAGGGTTTCTTAGGAGTATGGTTGTGTATTTAAAGGACCTTAGTCCCTACTGTAGATAGTTCTCTCCTTGTAGTAAATCTTAGAATATAATTAGAGTTAATCTATTAGGCAACCACTCCACTAGTTATTATTATATTGTTAATTTATTCTTATCTATATACCTAGCCTAATAACAGAACACACCGTAGTTCCTACTATAAGGTTCCGTTACACATTCACTACTAAGGTTACGGTATTAAATAAGATTGAATAATATGCCACCTAGAGCACTAGTCGCAATGACGTTGACGGCAGCCACAACCTCAGGGCCAGGTGATACTAGTATAGATAAGGGGGATTCTTAAGTAGTTACGCGAGGTCAGTTATAGGAAATGGTTAATTACTTATAAGATAATAATAGGATACTCAAAGAACGCATTAATAGAATTGGAGTAGTAAAGATTAAGTTACCTTCAATTAAACGGTTCTTAGGAGAGAAATTAAAGCTTAAGGGATTTCTTATATAGATACACTTTAAGGTAGTATAGGAAGGAGCGAAGTTAGCAACATTATTAGATTAAGTAGCCTATACAGAATTGTTCCTAACAGGGAGGGTACTTAAGTGGTTTAAACCGTATCTTACGGAAATATAGGCTAATAGCATAACAACTACAAACTAGGATATGCGATACATCTTTACCAGTTAAAATAGGTTTGCGGAATAACTAACGCAGATATTTAAAGACCTAGAGGCTATAACTATAGCAGAACAAAAGCTTCAGAACTTAGTATAACGCACTTTAGTAATTAAGTATACAACACAGTTTTAAACACTAGCTATATAGGTTAAGTAGAATAATAGGGCGCTTATAGCATAGTATAAATAGGGACTTAAGGCTAAAGTCTAGGACGTAATTATCCTAATGGAAGATGTAGATACTCTAAGAGAGTTAATAGATCAGTTAATAAAGATTAATAATAGAATCTATTAAAGGGAATAAGCTAAGAGAGGGCAAGACAGAGTTCCACAGTTATATAAGGCGTAGAGTACGCATTAACAGATACAGAGTCTAAAACTATAGAATGGCGTAGAGCTAATAGACCTAAGCGGTACCAAAGAAACCCGAAGATAGGAAAAGAAACTATAGAAACCTAGAGGTTAAGGATTAAGTAATTAAAGGACCTAAAAGCAGAGGCTAAACCAGGGATCTTAATAGCAGAAGATATTTAGGCAGACTCTATAGCAAGAAAAATGGTTTAAAGATAGAGCTTATATAAATTACGGAAAACAAGGTCATTTCGCCAGAGACTATAGAGGTGGTTAGAGTAACTATACAGTAAAGGGAACTAGGCCAGCAGATGGCACGTACATAAAGAGGGACGATGGTGCACTATAAGGAACAAAAGAGTGTTTAATTAACAGTTTTGCGTAGTATTATAACAACATATACCAAATTCATAAGGACGCTAAGTACGGCGCAAGCTATTGGCTATAGGAGCCATTATTATTAAATTTTAGAGGAACCAACAAACTAGCTCGTAGATTGGACATTAAAGACGATAAATTTAATAAAGGCAAAGCATTTACCAATAATAAGGCAATAAGGGCAGCTTACTAGAAGCATACAAACCTCAAAAAAGTTAAAATAGAAGTAGAGACTAAGACCATTACAAAACAGGGTTTAGTAACGGATATTATAACACCATTAGATACGATTTCCATCGCTTTATAAGACAATAGGAATAATATTTAAAAGAAACTAAGCAAGTAGACAACTGCTAGTGCTAGCTTATTACTTAATAAAGGTAAAAGGCCACAGGCTTAAGATTCTTAAGAAGAGATAAAAGAAGCTTAAGATTCTTAAAACAAGATAAGACACACCTAAAAACCCACAATAGATAAAAACCGATGGGAAAGGGCAATAACTTAGTTTAGTAATAAATAAATAAGTATAGGACATAAGTTTAAGAACTACAAGTTTAAAGAATAAATAAAAACGTTAGTAATCCTAAATAAATATAGTATTTAGCCTAAAGATTAAATAGTTAATACTAGGGTTAAAAAGCAAAACGACTACAAAGATCTAGCTGCAAGACGCAGAAAACAAGAAACTATAAATAAGTTTAGAATAAGAATCATTATATAGTAGGAGTAAAAGCTAGATAAGAGGTTAGCTATACTAGGTTATATAAGGGACAGAGCACCTATATAAAGAGTTACTAATAGGCCAAGTGTAGGGACACCTAGGGTAAAGTGGTTAGATAAACTAGAATAAGAAGAGGATCTAGATATTCCAACTAGGTTTAAAGAAAGACATACCAAGGGATATTATAATATAGCAATAACAAGGTACTTTCTAACAGATAGACCATATACACTAAACCAGCTATACAGAAAGTGGTATAGGCAACGACACAACAATAAATAGGCCAATTTTTATATATGGCTAGACAAAAAAGTTATCTAAGACTAACCCATTACGGAAAAACGCATAAGTTATATTAAAGGAGCGTTAATTATAATATTAAGGAACCTAAAAGAAGGATCCAGGGACTAGAAAAGTAAGTAATAAATCTTAGTACCCACAGCAGAGATACCAGTAGTTAGGTTAACCAGGTATAGGTTTAAACTTAAGGATAAAAACAAACTAAGAGTTAACCCAAAACATATAGCGTATTATATACTATTGTGGATAGCTTGTGTGGATAATATATACAATATATATAGAGCACTAAAAGATAAGAACCGGAAGTACCTAGTAAGGATATATTAGGCACCAGAGGAAAAGCGGTTTAGAAACACTAAATATATACATAGATGGCACCTAGTAGAAGTACAAGGTTAAGGAGACTTAATACTTTAACTAAAAAGATTCCTTATAGAAAAATACCTAGACGGATAATAGTAGTAGGAGTGCCTAAAAAACACTTATCTATAGTATATAGAGGAAAAGAAATGAACTAAGTATTAGCCTAAGTTAGACTAAGTACAAGCAGGATTAAACAGCCAACAGTTAGAAAAAGGGGAGGTGTATAAAACCAGAGGGAACTAGTGTTAGAGCCTTAGACCCTTAAAGGAATTTAAGGATAATACCTAAACTTATAAGTTAAATAGCAAGATTAATAGTTTAAAGTATTAGTAGATAGTAGAGCAACTAGGAACCATATATCACCAAAAACAGTAAAAAGGATGGGGTTACTATATAGACAGAAGGAACACCCGTATCCACTTATAACAATTTTAGGAGATTAGATAGCCTATAAAGGGGGTATTATTAATCTTAAAACAGGACCTATTTAGATAACTATTAAAGGGAGACCAGTTAGAATGTCTTTTAATATCCTACTATTAGGACAGGATGAGGCAATACTAGGAATACCTTAGTTACAGGAGTATAATCTAAAGATTAATTGGGTTATAGGTTAGGTTAATATTAAAGATACTTAACAACGCAAAGTATAATAGCAAACCAAGTTGGTATGGTACTAAGTCAGAGCGACATATAAAGAGACTAAATAAGGCTTAAGTTATATACCAAAGAAATACTATAAGTATGGTAAAAGGTTATAGTTACTAAAAAGTAAAAAGCTGTTAGAGCATATAGCATAGGACTATAAGATAGAATTAGAAGAGGGAATAAGTCTAAAGTTCTTTCTAATCTATAAGCTTACTAAGACAGAGTTAGTAGCGCTTAAAGAGTTTATCCAGGAGAACTTACGTAAGGGATATATTAGACTATTATAGTTATCGGCAGGATATCCAGTACTGTTTATCCTAAAGAAAAACGGAAAACTTAGGATATGTATAGACTATAGACAGTTAAACAGTATCACTAGGAAGGATAGGTATCCTTTACCCTTAATTAGTGAAATCTAAGACAGGATAGGCAATATAAAGATCTTTATAAAGATAGATCTAAGATAGGTATACCATTAAATTAGGATTAAAAAAGGCGACAAATAAAAGGCAGCCTTTAGGTCAAAGGAAGGACTATATAAACTATTAGTTATATAATTCGGGCTTATAAACGCACTAGTAATATTCCAGAAGCGAATTAATAGTGTGTTAGGAGAACACCTAGATAAATTTGTTATGGTATACCTTAACAACATTATCATCTACTTAGAAAGTAAGGAAGAACATAGAGAACACGTTAAATGGGTCTTAAAGAGACTATAAGAAGAACAAATACTAGTAGTAATTAAGAAATATAAGTTCTTTACTAGAAAAACCAATTTTGTTAGATTTATTATTAAACTAGGCCAGCTTAGTATAGATCTAAAAAAGATCGAGGCTATAGTGAATTGGCAAGAACTAGAGAACGTTACGCAGTTAAGATCGTTTCTAGGGTTTTGTAATTATTGTAGAAGGTTTATAGCGCAATAGTTAAAGAACATTAAGCCATTTACGCGGTTAATAAAGAAAGAAGAACTATAGGCATAGGGAAAGGAGCAACAAGAACTATTTAAGGAAGTTAAAAGGTTGTTTACCTAGGAGCCAGTTCTTAAGATTTATTAACTAGGTCTAAAAACGGTTGTAAAAACAAATATATTAGACTTTACACTAGGGGCGTGCTTCCTATAGAAATATTAAGACGGATGGCACCTAGTAGCATACTATAGTTAAAAGATAACACTACTAGAGTTAAACTATAACATCTACAACAAGGAGTTGTTAGGTATAGTTACAGCACTTAAGGAATAGAGAGCATTCTTATAAGGCATAAAGAAACCATTTATAGTTAAGACGGACTATAAGAACCTTATAGGATTCTTAACAATAAAGAAACTTAACCAAAGATAGGTTAGATAGGCGGAAATACTTACAGAATACTATTTTAAAATTCAGTATACTAAGGGTACAGACAATGCACGAGTAGACGCTCTAAGTAGAAAGGCTGAACTATAAAGTGACAAAAAGCTATTAGGAGCTTTATTACAAAAGAATTAAAATAGATTAATTAGGTATAATTATCCAAAGATTATAGCAACTAAAGAAAGTCAGATCCACAAATTACTAGAAAGTAATTAGATATAGAAGATCTAAGAGGCATAGGCAGAGGATCTAGACTTAGAGTAATATAAAAATAGAGAAGTAATATATATACCTAAGTCTATTACAGAAGAATTTGTTAAGGAATTCCATAAGGGAATGATATAAGGACACAATGGAGCTATAGGCTTAGTGTTAAGACTTTAAAAGGAGTACATTATTTAAGGAATTTGGGGACTAGTAAGATAAGTTATAAAGGAATATCTAGATTGCTAAAGGAACAAACCAACAAGGCATAAGCCGTATAGAGGGCTATAACCTGTTAAGACACTAGGAAGACTATAGGAAGTTATATTATAGGACTTTATTGTTAAGTTACCAAAGTCAAGAGATCCTATTATAGGACAAGATCACGACGCGATTTTAGTAATAGTGGATAAGCTAACAAAGTAGGGATACTTTATAGCATGCACTAAAGAGATATTAGCAGAGGATATCGCTAAAGTCTATATAAAAGAAGTGTTTGTAAGATATGGAGCACCAAACAAGATTATATTAGATAGAGATCCAAGATTTATAGTAGTATTTTAGGAAGTATTTCTAGTAGAACAAGGGGTTTACGCAGCAATATCTATAGCATATTATCCGCAGATGGACGGACAAACGGAAAGACTAAACTAGACACTAGAACAGTATCTAAGGTATTATATTAATTACGCATAGAATAATTGGGTATTGTTATTACCAGTTACACAGTTTGCATATAATGCAATACTATAAGAAGGAATGGGGACATTACTATTTAAGGCGAATTATGGGTATAAACTAAGAACGTCATTATCGCCACATTAAGTAAAAAAGACGAGTAGCACAGCTAAATAAAGAATAGAGATATTAATAAATCTTTATACAGACCTTATAGAAACAGCCAAACTAGTACAAGAATAAATAAAAAGGTACTATAATGCTAAGAGATCTAAGGGACCAGATCTTAAGGAGGGAGATAAAGTATAGCTACTATATAAAAATTTTAAGAGTTAACGACTAAGCAAGAAGTTAGACTATATTAGACTAGGACCTTTTAAAGTTAAGCAAAGAATTTTATTAGTTATA
>Ga0307507_10002306_pt1 | contig 40576 bp, 8 predicted proteins | sample 7_EM_MG_FD_207223 | JGI IMG/M metagenome (GOLD analysis project Ga0307507, IMG submission 207223) | Populus trichocarpa ectomycorrhiza microbial communities from riparian zone in the Pacific Northwest, United States - 7_EM | ecosystem: Host-associated > Plants > Roots > Unclassified | place...
GAAGAGAAAGGAATAACCAGAGAATCTTGTAATTAAATAGTTAGGGGTCTTGGTCGATGCGTGCGCACGTGCGCACGCGGACGGACTTTGGTAGAATTCGATTGATCTGGTAGAACTTGGCAGAAGTCGATCAAGGCGTCAAGTTTATCTATCGAGTGTTTTACCGAGACATTCCTACTGTAACTAGGCTAGCCCTGTTACATTATTATATATTTATTCTAGTAGAGAGATAAAGGTTTTAAAATTAACGAAAGTGCTGTTACAAAAGAATGGATCCATGGTTTATATAGTGTTTTTACTTAGTTAGGACATTCTATAGCTAACCTTACTAGCTTTAATAGGGTATTAATTATACTTTATTAAGAGTTTAAGATAGAGCTTTGTTATAAATAGATATAGGTTATTTTAGTTTCTATTAAATATTAAAGGATTAAGAAACTTTTTAGATTTTATAATAGGTACTTAGTTTGTTATATATATGGGTTAAGCTACTATTACTAGTTCTATATTCTTATTTAATAGGCTAGGTTTAAATACCGTTATATCAATCTTATTTTTAGGTGTTGTTATTAGGGTCTATAATATAAGTGCCTTAACATTACGGAGTTCTTTATAGAGTGCTTCTATTAATTGCTAGTGCTAGGTTTTTAGTGCAGCCCACTATTAAGCTAAGGCGTCTATAAAGAACTATTATATTATAGTTAACTGTTCCCTAACTAGGGTTATAATACTTATAGTTATTAAAAGGGATTTAGGTTTGTTTACTATTTTAATAGTAGTTATTTTAATGTAATATAATATAAGGGCACGAAGAGGCTTTAGGGAAGATTTAAAGGAATAATATAAATTCTATCTAATCTGAAGGTATATAGCTCTTGCTAAATATAAGACGTTATATAAAAAAGAGAAAGGAATATAGGAAACTTATAACTAAATATTTGGGGTCTTAATAGTAGACATATAGGCATAAGCCCACGCGGATTTTAACAGGTTTTAACTAAATTCCATTATATTAGTGGAACTTGGTGGAATTTAATTAACTTTGGCAGAATTTGGTAGAATTTAATTAAAGCGATGGAATTTATTTGTTGAGTGTTTCACTAAGACATTCCTACTATAACTGGGCTAGTCCCATTACAATCCACTGCCGTTACTTAAAGAAATACTAGCCTATATAAGCAAGGCTAAGATTTTTATAAAGCTTAATATCCGCTAGGCCTTTTACTAAATTAGGATAAACCCTAGATCTAAGGATTTTACTATACTTTAGACCTGCTACAGATTATATAAATATAAAGTACTACCTTTTAGACTAACTAACGGACCAGCTATATACTAGCGGTATATAAATAACGTACTCTTTAATTACCTTAATAACCTCTACACAGCCTGCCTAAACAATATTATAATTTACTCTAAAGATAAACTAGAATATAAGGAATATATCTATAAAGTTCTATAATAGCTCCGCAACGCTAGTCTTTAAGTCAATATTAGAAAGTTAGAATTTAGTGTTAAGCGCACTAAGTATCTAGGGTTTATTATTAGTATAGATAGAATTAAGGCAAACCTAGAAAAAACGGCCGTAATTAATTAATGGAAACCCCTAAGGACTATAAACGGGGTGTAGTTATTTTTAGGTTTCTGTAACTTCTATTAACGCTTTATTAAAAACTATAGTAGGATTACTTAACCCCTTAGCCACCTTACCTATAAAGACCAGCCCTTCTACTTTAATACTATATATAGGCAGGCCTTTAATAAGCTTAAGAAACGACTAGTCTCCACTCCCTTACTTACTTACTTTAACCTAGAACGGCCCTTAATACTAAAGACCAATACTTTAAATAGTATTATTACTAGAATTTACTCCTAGAAACAGATGGACGGAGAATAGTACCCTATTACTTACTACTTAAAGACTATAGTAGATGCTAAACTAAACTACCTAATTTATGACAAGGAAATACTAGCTATTATCTCTAGCTTTTAGCACTAGTAAGTACAGCTAAAAGGGACGCCTAAACCTATCTAGGTAGTTTTAAATTACTAGGCTTTAAAATACTTTATAATAATAAAGACCCTTACGGCCTAGCAGGCGCAATAGGCGGATATCCTATCTTAGTTTAACTTCTTAATTATATATAGGCTAGGTGCTATAAACCAGGCGGACGCTTTTATAAGATATAGATAGGACCTAGATAGCTAAAGAGCTGTAAAGATCTTATTATAGACTTAAACGCTATTATAACCAGAGCACCTTAACCCTTAGATATGGGTAGAGCTAAATATAGACCCTTTAGACGCCAAGATATATCCTATTAACTCTATGGAACTTAACCTTATTAAACTACTGCAGGTAAACTGTACAGCCCCTTCTCTATAAAAGTACTATAAAAAGATAAAAGACACTATAAGCCTATAGCCTCTTAAAAACAGACTACTAAAGTATAAGGAACGGCTAGTAGTAGCTAAGGAACGGAACTTACGGACTTAGCTTATTGCTAAAGCGCATACTTAGATCTCTACGGCCTACCCTAAAAAAGTAAGACTTATAAAATTATTCGCATCTATTATTACTAGCCTAGAATAGTTATAGATATTAATTGCTATATATAAAACTATAACAACTGCTATAGATCTACAATTCTATAAAATAAGACCCTAAGTGTTACGGACGCTTTAAGTACAATGTTACGACTACTTGGAGAAGAGTTGGAAGAAGCTAGTTGGTTAATAAGGGCACGGTCCAGTATGAAACCAGTAGAACTATGTGACGAGGAATGGTAGCCGAGGTTACATAATATTGTACGCAGTGTACGCGGTGTACGAACGGAACGTACGTATAAGGAGGATTTCTTAGGAGTACGGATGTATATTTAAGGACCCTTAGTCCCTACCTAGATAGTTCCTTTTCTTATAGTAAATCTTAGAATATAATTAGAGTTAATCTGTTGGGCAACCACTCCACTAGTTATTATTACGTTATTAACTTTATTCGAATATCTACATACCTAGCCTATTAGCGAGTCTACCGTAGTGTTTCCTATAAGGCTTTATTACATATTTACTACCTAGTTACGGTATTAACAAGTCAAACAACATGCCACCAAAAGCACCAGTCACGACGCCGTTAACGGCAGCTACGACCTTAGGTTTAGGAGGAGATACCAGTATAAGAGATACTGATTCGCAGCTAGTTATGGTAGGTTAGTTACAGGAAATAGTTAATCGATTAATAGATAATAATCGAATACTTAAAGACCGAATTAATGGAATTGGAGTAGTTAAGGTTAAGCTACTATCTATTGAACGATTCTTAGGGGAGAAGTTAAAGCTTAAAGGGTTTTTAATATAAATGCACTTTAAGGTTATATAGGAGGGAGCAAATTTAGTAATACCTTTAGACTAAGTGGTATACGCAGGATTGTTCTTAACCGGAAGAGCACTTAAATAGATTAAGCCTTACCTTACCAAGATCTAAGCGAATGGAATAATAACTACTAATTAGGAAGTACGGTTTATGTTTACTAGCTGGAATAGGTTTATAGAGAGACTAATATAGATATTTAGAGACCTGGAGGTAACAACTATAGCGGAAAAAAAACCTTAGAACCTAGTATAACGCACTTTAGCAATTAAGTATATAATATAGTTTTAAATACTCGCAATATAGGTTAAGTAGAATGATAAGGCGCTTATAGCATAGTATAAATAGGGACTTAAGGCTAAAGTCTAGGACGTGATTATCCTAATGGAAGATGCGGAAACTCTAAGAGAGTTAATAGATTAGTTAATAAAGATTAATAATAGGATCTATTAAAGGGAATAAGCTAAGAAAGGGTAAGATAGAGTTCTATAGTTATATAAGGCGCAGAGCACGTATTAATAGATGCAGAGTTAAAAACTATAGAATGGTAGGCTAGAGCCAATGGACTCAAGCGGCACTAAAGAATCTAAGAGATAGAATAAGAAACTATGGAAACCTAGAGGTTAAGGATTAAGTAATTGTAGGACTAAGGAGTAGAGGCTAAACTAGGGATCTTAATAGCAGAAGATATTTAGTCGGGCTCTATAATAAAAAGATTGGTTTAAGTTAGGAACTTATATAAATTGCGGAAAATAGGGTTATTTCGCTAGAGACTATAGAGGTAGTTAGAGTAACTATGCGGTAAAGGGCATAAGGTTGTTAGAGTATAATAATGCGGATATAAGTGTATTGCGCGGGACTAAGGAGTGTTTAATTAAGTACTTTGTGTTTTGTTATAACAACGCATGCTAAATTTATGAGGACGCTAAGTATAGCGTAAGCTATTAGCTATAGGAGCTAAAGTTAAGAGGACTTAAAGAAACTAAAGAGTTAGATGAAGAATAGGATTAACTCTACGAGCTGGATTAAGATATTACAGTAATGTGCGGATAAAGATTAGTAATAGTAATAATGGAGTTGGAATACTTATTAATTAATAGTAATAAGGAAGACAAAGGGACTAGCTAGGGTACCTAAACCATAATAATATAATAGAAGTAGAGACTAAGACTATTACAAAACGCAGTTTAGTAATGGGTATTATAATACTATTGGATACGGAATCTATTGCTTTATAAGATGGAAGGAGTAATATCTAAAGAAGATTAAGCAAGCAGATAACTGCTAGTGCTAGCTTACTACTTAATAAAGGTAAAAGGCTAAAGGCTTAAGATTCTTAAGAAGAGATAAGAGACGCTTAAGATTCTTAAGACGAGATAAGATATACCTAAGGACCTATAACGGACAAAAACTGATGGGAAAGGGCAGTAGCTTAGTTTAAAGACAAACGAATAAGTATGGGACGAAGGTTCCTAGTGAGCTAAGATTTTAAAGAATAAATGAGGTCTATAGCAACAATTCTAGGTAAACGCAGTGTTTAGCCTAAAGGTTAAAAAGTTAATATAATGATTAAGAAGTAAGATAACTTTAAGGATCCTTTTATAGGATAAAAATGAAAGGAAAGCATAGACGAGTTTAGGTAATAAATTATTGCATAGCAGAACTAAAAGCTAGACTAAAGATTAGCTATATTAGGATGTATAAGGGATAGAGCACCTATATAAAAAGTAATAAATAGGCTGAGGGTAGGAACGCTAAGAGCTAAGTAGTTAAATAAACTGGAGTAAGAAGAGGATTTAGGGATCCCTACTAGGTTTGCAGAAAGACATACTAAAGGTTGTAATAATATAGTAATAAAGAGATACTTCCCTACAGACAAATTATATATACTTACTAAGCTGTATTGCAAGTGGTATAAGTAACGCGGAAACAATAAGTAGGAAGACTTTTATATGTGGTTAGATAAGAAGGTTATACTAAATCAACCAATATTAGAGAAATAGATAAGTTATATTAAAGGAGCATTAGTTATAATATTAAAGAATCTAAAGGAACAGGCTGTAGACTAGAGAGAGATAATGCAAGTATTAGTACTAGTAAGTAATATAGTAATGTTTAGATTAACACAGGAGAGGGTTAAACTTAAGGATGAAGATGAACTAAGAGTTAATCTAAAGTACCTTGCATATTACACATTAATATAGATTATATATGTAGATAATACGTATAATATGCATAGAGCACCTAAGGACAAATACTAAAAGTATCTATTAAGAATGTATTAGATAATAGATGAAAAGCAGTATAGAGACGCTAAGTATATATATAAATGGCACCTAGTAGAAGTTTAGGAGTTAGGCGACTTAATACTTTAACTAGGGAGATTCCTTATGGAAGAATACCTAGATAGACAACAGTGGTGGGAGTGCCTAGAGAATACTTATCTATGGCATATTAAAGAAAAGAAATAAACTAAGTATTGGCTAAAAGTGGACTAAGTATAGTTAAGGTTAGATAGCTAACAGTTAGGAAAAGCGGAGGCCTATAGGACTAAAGGGAGCCAGTACCGGCGGTGACATATAGACGTATCTATGTCCGTAATACGCCTAGGACTTAGCAGACCCCTTCCTCTCTAGAGAAGAGATAATTAACTACCTATCTTTTATTTATAAAGACCCCTTTAAGATACAGAACGCCCGCCTTAATTATAAAGCCCTTAATATAAAAACGACAGAGACCTTTTTAGCCTTCTAGACCCGCTTCCTATACTTAGCTAGCCAAGCCTAAATCGCCCATAAAGACCTAATACCAGACCTCTTTAATAAGCTTACCCTAGACCTACAGCGCGCTATACTGCCAGTTTTCACCACTATATAGACGCTGAAGGTACTTATAGACCACTGCCTAGCTATTAACTAAGGCCTCTATTAAATTAAGGTACGAACTAAGCGGTATAAAGCCAGAAACTCTTTAAACTAGACTATAAGCAATATAAGAATAGCTAACAGTGCCCTAGTACGGGCTATAACTCCTATAGCACCAACCGTTCAGCCCGCCGTTAATCTAGCAACTAGTTATATAGCTAGTCCTACTACAGGCCCAGTATAGACTCAGCCTACGTATAGCAACCCCTATAAATAAGCCCTTAGTAATTAAGGAGCCTGCTTCTTATATGGCCAGAAAAACCACTTTGCAAAAGACTGCCTAATAGCGGCAAAGACAAATAAGGTCCTATTAATTTAGGAGGATGGTATAGAGTTAGAAAAAGAGGAACCCTAGAGCAAGACTCCTCTCTAGGGTTAAAAGGAATTAATATATTATATATTAATCTAGGTTAGCTAGTTAGTGGAAGAAGCTGCACTATCCCTTATACTTTATTCTATAATAGATATTAAGTTTTAACCTCTGCTTTGGCTAACTCTAGAGCAAACGCCTTTGCCTTAATAGACACACAGTATGCTATAAAACTGGCTAACTTTTTAAATGCACCCCTTAAGGAACTGCCCAAACTAATTCCTATTTGCGGGTATAACGGATAGATAGAACCACCCATTATAACTATCTTATGGATTTACCTCCGTATAGATAGACAAAGGTAGTATAATGTCCCCTTTCTTATTACGGACCTAGGAAACTATAATATAATCTTAGGAAGAAAATGGCTAGCCTATCTAGGCTTACAGCTCGACGTATAGAGTAGACGGCTTGTCTAGCCTAAAACCCTACCCCCAACGCCTTCTTTTATAAAGGAAATCAGCATTACAATGGAAAATCTTATGCGGCTATAGATAGACACCATTTACTAGGCTGATGCTATGCGTAGGGACCAGGCCTTTAAGAAAGACGTATAGCTTAATTCGCAATAGGTCCGTATACTACGCCGCCCCCAGACTACCAATATTGCACCACCGGCACTAGAACCCCAGGAAGTTAGTAATTAGCTAGCTGGCTTAGGCCCTATATAGCTATAAAGGACAGCAAGGAATATTGGATGCTGTACTAAATGTATGGACCAAAAGGATAACTTACGGAAAATAGAATAGAAGCTAAAGAGGGTTATAAACCCTCCACTATAAAATACGGTCTATGGAACGTCCGTAAAGAAACCTATAAACCTCCCACTAGTTAATATCTACTGCATTAGTGCCATAGGGTTCTACTAGAACTTAAAACACCCCGACACCATTGCCTTTACAACTAGCTTATATGAAATTAACCGGATAATTAAAGATAAGGAAGCCCTAGCCTATAACTAGCTTAGTGGGGAAAGTAAGCCTATAGATAAGGAGCTGGTGGAATAGAAACTACCCTGCTAATACCAGGAATTTAAAGATATATTCTTTAAGGTAGCGTCTAATATACTCCCGCCTTACTAACCGTATAACTATAAGATTAAGATTAAGCCTAATAAAGAAAACACCCTTAGTTATAGCCCCCTCCGCTAGCAATCTACTAATAAGCTATAGGCCACTAAGTAGTATATTATTAATAACCTTAATAAAGGCTTTATTAAGCCTAGCTAAGTCCCCTTTACCTTACCTATTCTCTTTATAAAAAAGCTAATAGTAGACTCTGTTTCTATATTAACTATTATAAACTAAACTATATAACCCGCAAGGACTAATATCCGCTACCCTTACTTAAAGAAATACTGGCCCATATAAGTAAGGCTAAGATTTTTATAAAGCTTAATATCTGCTAGGCTTTTCATTAAATTAGAATGGACCCTAGATTAGAGGATCTTACTATATTTTAGACCCGCTACGGATTATATAAATGTAAAGTACTACCTTTTAGACTAACTAACGGACTAGCTACGTACCAATGGTATATAAATAATATACTCTTTAACTACCTTAATGACTTCTGCACAGCTTACCTAAATAATATTATAATTTACTCTGAGAATAAACTAGAATATAAGGAGCATGTCTATAAAGTTCTATAACGGCTCTATAAAGCTAGTCTCTAGGCCAATATTAAAAAGTTAAAATTTAGTGTTAAGCGCAATAAGTACCTAGGGATTATTATTAGTATAGATGGAATTAAGGCAGACCTAGAGAAAACGGCTATAATTAACCAGTGGACACCCCCACGGACCATAAAGAGGGTATAATTATTTTTAGGTTTCTATAACTTCTACTAACACTTTATTAAGGACTATAGTAGGATCTCCTAGCCTCTTAACCGTCTTACTAGGAAAGACCAGCCCTTCCACTTTAATGCTGTATATAGGCAGGCCTTTAATAAGCTTAAAAAACAGCTAGTATCAGCTCCCCTACTTACCCACTTTAACCTAGAACGGCCCTTAATACTAGAAACTGATGCCTTAAATAGCGTGATAGCTGGTGTCTTTTCCCAGAAGCAACTAGACGGAAAATAGCACCCTATTGTATACTATTTAAAGACTATAATAGATGCTAAGCTAAACTACTATATCCATAATAAAGAAATGCTAGCTATTATTTCTAGCTTTTAGCACTAGTGTATATAGCTAAAAGGGACCCCTAAGCCTATTAAGGTGGTTTCGGATCATAAGGCCTTAAAATACTTTATAATAATAAAGGCCCTTATAGCCCAGCAGGCACGCTAGGTAGATATCCTATCTTAGTTCCACTTCTTAATTATATATAGACTAGGCGCTATAAACTGTGCGGATGCTTTTATAAGGCGTAAACAGGACCTAGGTAACTAGGCAGCTATAAAGATTTTATTATAGACCCAGATACTACTATAACCTAAGCACCTTAACCCCTAGATATAGGCAGAACTAAGTATAGACTCCTTAGGTGCTAAGATATATCCTATTAACCCCTTAGGATTTAACTTTATTAATAAATTACTATAGGTAAACTATACAGCCTTATCCCTACAGGAGTACCGTAAAAAGGCAAAAAATATTACCAGCCTATAGTCCCTTAAAAATGGATTACTTAAGCATTAGGAATGGCTAGTAGTAGTAGAGGAATAGAACCTACGGACTTAGCTTATTACTAAAGCACATGTCTAGGTCTCTACAGCTTACCCTAGAAAAAATAAGACCCATAAAATTATTGGCAACCGCTACTACTGGCCTAGAATAGTTATAGATATTAACCGCTATATACAGAACTGTGACAACTACTATAGGTTTATAATTCTATAAGATAAGACCCTAGGGCTATTAAAGCCACTCCCAATACCAGAACGCCCCTAGTAGTATATCTCTATAGACTTCTATAAGTTACCTATAGACCGCAACAGATATAATATGGTTATAATCCTAGTTAACTACTTTAGCAAGCACCCGTTCTTAATCCCCTATTATAAGAATATTAATGCTAAAGAGGCTGCCTAACTGTATATCCACTATGTCTACCAAATTTACGGACTACTAGATACTATTATATCTGACTATAGACCGCAGTTTATATTAGCCTTCTAGAACGAGTTTACCCAGATCCTAGGTATTAGGCTAAAGCTCTCTATAGTATACTACCCCCAGATAGATAGTTAGACAGAGATCATAAATTAATACTTAGACTAGAGACTCTGGCCCTTTATTAACTACTTTTAGGACAACTAGAGTAAACTACTATCTATAATAGACTACGCCTAGGCAACCCTACCCTATAACTCTATAGGGTTTGCACCTATTTAGCTAGAAATAGGATACTTACCCTATATAAGCTTTGACTAGGAGAGACCAGAAGGACCATAGACTATGCGTAAAAAACTATCTTATAAGGAAGCACAGCAGTATGCTAGACGCTTAGAAGAAGTATAGACGGTAGCCCGCAAGAACCTAGAGAAGGCTCAGAAATTAATAGAATAGTAGGCAAATAAGCACAGGCGCGAGCCCGACTTTACTATAGGCAATAAGGTTTAGGTTATAATAAAGAACTAGAAGATAGAACGGCCTAGCTATAAGCTAGACTATAAAATGGCAGAACTATATAAAATCCTTAATAAAGAAGGCAACTTATACAAGGTTAAACTCCCAGACTTAATTAAAGTCTACCCTATTTTCTTATCAGATAAGCTATAGAAAGCTGCAAATAACCTACTACCTAAACAAAAAAATAAGCTACCCCTGCCAATTTAAGTTAATGGCAACAACAAATGGGAAATTAAAGAAATACTGGCCTATAAACTTGTATAAGGAACACTAAAGTACCGCGTAAGTTGGAAAGGATATAATCCAGACCCTACCTAGTACCCCACATAGAATTTTATAGGTAGCCCCTACAAATTATAAAGGTTCTATAGCTATTACCCTAACAAACCTAGAGCGCTAAAGTACTTAGATAAGTAGATGGATTGCTAGTATAGCAAAGACAATAAATTACCAGTAGAGTATAAAGATAAAAATGCCCCGTGGGGGTAATACGGATATACAAAGCCTGAGGGCAGGCTTTTTTGGAGGGGGGGGTAATGTTACGGCACTGGCAAATTGCTGTCAGATTGCCGCAAACTGCCGTCACGTGATGGCAAGTTACGGCAAGTTGCCATTACGTGACTAGAAGATTGTATATAACTTTGAGCGGTGCTTCCGTTCTTCTTGTTTCCTTTCTTTGGCTTTGGATCCTCGTTTATAGACAATATAATCGTACAGGCTTGCGCGACCGTCTTGCCGTGCTCGTGCCTCGATTGACCGAGTCGCTAATACCCCATACTAAAGACTTAGGAAATTAGTAGTAACCTAGCTAAGTCCCCTATAAAGAACTTAGGCCCTATATAGCTATAAAGGAAGGCCAGGAATACTGGACGCTATACTAAACTAATAGACTAGAAGGACAACTTATGGAAAATGGAATGTAAGCTAAGGAAGACTATAAACCTTATACCGCAAAATACGGCCTAATAAAGGTCCGTAAAGAAACCTATAGACCTTCCCCCAGTTAATATCTGCTACATTAATGCCGTAGGATTTTATTAGAACTTAATTTAACCTAATACTATTACCTTTACCACTAGCTTATATAAAATTAATTAAATAATTAAGGAAAGGAAAGCAAGCTTAGTAGATAGGAAAGTAAGCTTATAGATAAGGAGCTGGTAGAATAGAAACTGTCCCGTTAATACTAAAAATTTAAGGATATATTCTCTAAGGTAGTATCTAATATACTCCCACCTTACTAGCCGTATAACTATAAGATTAAGATTAAGCTAGATAAGGAAAACACCCTTAGTTATAGCCCCCTTTATTAGCAGTCTACTACTAAATTATAGGCTATAAAGCAGTACCTCATTAATAACCTAAATAAGGGCTTTATTAAGCCTAGTTAAGCCCCTTTTAATTTACCTATTCTCTTTACTAAAAAGCCAAATAGAGGACTTTGTTTTTGTATTAACTACTATAAACTTAATAATATAACCTATAAGGACCACTATTTACTACCCTTACTTAATAAGACTTTAGCCTAAATAAGTAGAGCTAAGATCTTTACTAAGCCTAATATCTGTTAGGCTTTTTACCGGATTAGGATAGACCCTGGATTAAAAGATCTTACTATATTTTAAACCCGTTACGGAATATATAAATATAAAGTACTTCCTTTTAGATTAACTAATGGGCTAGCTATATACTAGCGGTATATAAACGATATACTCTTTAACTACCTTAATAACTTCTATATAGCCTACCTAGATAATATTATAATCTACTCTAAGAATAAGTTAGAACATAAGGAGCATATTTATAAAGTCCTATAATAACTCTATAAGGCCGGCCTCTAGGCCAATATTAAGAAATTGGAATTTAGTGTTAAGTATATAAAGTACCTAGGTTTTATTATTAGTATAAACAGAATTAAGGCTAACCTAGAGAAAACGGCTATATTTAACTAGTAAACATACCCACAGACTATAAAGGGGGTGCAATTATTTTTAGGTTTCTATAACTTTTGCTAATACTTTATTAAGAACTATAGCAGAATTGCCTAGCCTCTTAACCACCTTACTAGGAAAGACCAGCTATTCTACTTTAACGCCATATATATGTAGGCCTTTAATAAGCTTAAAAAACGGCTGGTATTAGCTCCCCTACTTGCCTACTTTAACCTAAAATAGCCCTTAATGCTAGAAACTAATACCTTAGATGGCGTAATAGCTAGTGTTTTCTCCTAGAAGTAACCAAACAAAGAATAGTACCCTATTATATACTATTTAAAGACTATAATAGATGCTAAACTAAACTACTATATCTATAATAAAGAAATACTGGCTATTATCTCTAGCTTTTAGTACTAGTGTATATAGCTAGAGGGGACCCCTAAGCCCATTAAGGTAGTTTCAGATTATAAGGCCCTAGAATACTTTATAATAACTAAGGCCCTTATAGCCCGGTAGGTATACTAGGTAGATATCCTATCTTAGTTTAACTTCTTAATTATATATAGACTAGGCGCTATAAACTATGCGGATGCTTTTATAAGGCGTAAACAGGACCTAGGTAACTAGGTGGCTGTAAAGATCTTATTACTAACCTAGATACTACTATAACTAAAGCACCTTAACCCCTAGATATAGGCAGAGCTAAATATAGACCCTTTAGATGCTAAGATATATCCCATTAACTCTACGGAACTTAACCTTATTAATAAACTGCTATAGGTAAACTATATAGCCCCTTCTCTACAGGAGTACCGCAAAAAGGGTAAAGGATACTACTAGCCTATAGTCCCTTAAAAACGGACTACTTAAGCACTAGAAACGGCTGGTGGTGGTAAAGGAATAGAATTTATGGACTTAGCTTATTGCTAAAGTATATACCTAAGTCTTTACAGCCTACCTTAGAAAGAATAAGACCCGTAAAATTATTAGTAACTAATACTACTAGCCTAGAATGGTTATAGATATTAACCACTATATACGGAACTGTAATAACTGCTATAGGTCTACAATTCCATAGGACAAAACCCTAGGACTATTAAAGCCACTCCTAATACCAGAATGCCCCTAGTAGTATATCTCTATAGACTTTTATAAGCTGCCTATAGACCGTAATAGATATAATATAGTAATGATTCTAGTTAACCGCTTTAGTAAGCGCCTGTTCTTAATCCCCTATTACAAGAATATTTTTACTAAGGAGGTAGCCTAACTATATATCTATTATATCTACTAAATTTATAGACTATTAGATACTATTGTATCCAATTATAGGTTATAGTTTATATTAGCCTTTTAGAATAAGTTTACTTAGATCCTTAGTATTAAGCTAAAGCTTTCCATAGTATACTACCCCCAGATAGACAGTTAGACAGAGATTATAAATTAATACTTAAACTAAAGGCTCCAGCCTTTTGTTAACTACTTCTAAGATAACTAGGGCAAACTGCTACCCCTAATAGACTACGCCTAGGCAACCCTACCCTATAACTCTACGGGATTTGCACCTATTTAGCTAGAAATAGGATACTTACCCTATATAAGCTTTAACTAGGAAAGACTAAAGGGGCTATAGACTATACGCAAAAAACTGTTTTATAAGAAAGCCTAGCAATACGCCAAATGCTTAAAAGAAGCCTAGATGGTAGCCTATATAAATCTAAAAAAGGCCTAAAGATTAATAAAATAGTAGGCAAATAAGCACAGGCGCAAGCCTAACTTTACTATAGATAATAGGGTCTAGGTTATAACAAAGAACTAGAAGATAGAATGGCCTAGCTATAAGCTAAACTATAAGATAGTAGGACTATATAAGATCCTTAATAAAGAAGGCAACTTATATAAGGTTAAGCTCCCAGACTTAATTAAAGTCTACCCTATATTTTTACTAAATAAGCTATAGAAGGCTGCAAATAACCCACTACCTAGACAAAAGAATAAGCCTCCCCTACTAATTTAAGTTAATGACAATAATAAATAGGAAGTTAATAAAATACTAGCCTATAAACTAGTATAAGGAACACTACAATACCGTATCTAATAGAAAGGCTATAATTCAGACCCAACCTAGTACCCTACCTAGAACTTTATAGGCTGCCCCTAGAGGCTTAAAGAATTCTATAACCAATACCCTAATAAACCTAGACCCCTAAAGTACCTTAATAAGTAGATAAAGTGCTAGTATAGTAAAGATAATAGGCTACCTATTAAGCATAAAGATAAGAATACCCTATAGACATAATACGGACATACAAAGCCTAAGGGCAGGCTTTTTTGGAGGGGGGGGTAATGTTATAGCGCTGGTGGAAAATGGTGGATCTTAGCAGACGTGGATTATAGTAGATATAAGTCACATAACTTAAGGACCGCATAAAATATTAAGCGGCGCTGCTATTCTTCTCCTTCCTTTCTCTAGCTTTAGATCCTTGTTTATAGACAATTTAATTATATAGGCTTATATGCAACCCTCTTACTGTGCTCGTGCCTTAATTAACTAAGTTGCTAATATTATTTAAAGCTTATCTACTCTTCTTCCTAAGAAGGAACTTAAATATATCTATTTATAAAACTATAAATAGGACAAGGACATAGAATAGGACCCTAAGGACATTACTAGGACTATAAGGATAGGATAGACCTAAGAACTAAAAGAATATAAATAGAATGTGAAACCTAAGAATAGGATACACATAGACTAGAATCCCTAGAAAATAAACAAACACCAGAAATTACCTAATACCCTTACCACTATGCCAAGAAACATAGCAGCTAGTAAAGCCGCTATAGGACCTATAAATACCTCTAATAGTAAAACAGTCGCCGTCTTGACCCCCTAGGAAGAGCTTATAGTAGCTAATACTAAAATTAAATAACTTTAAGAGCTGCTTGAAACTAGAGACACCCCTACACCTAGTAAGGAGGTATTAGACACCTAGAGACTTGCTATAGTCCTTAAGGCCCTAGCCTAATATATAGTATTAGCATTATTATGGTCCGCAAAGGTCGCGGACCCCCTACTACTTACAGATAAAACTAACCCTATATTTAATAATTGGAAACTTTAACTACAAGACAAGCTTAAAGTTAATATAGACTACTTCCCCACTACTTAAGCTAAAATGGCCTATGTCTTTAGCTGTACTAGTAGGGACGCATAAACTTACCTATGTCTGTAATATGCCTAGGACTTAGCAGACCCCTTTCTCTCTAAAGAAGAGATAGTTAACTACCTATCTTCTATTTATAAGGACCCCTTTAAGACACAGAACGCCCGCCTTAATTATAAAGCTCTTAATATAAAGGTAACGGAGACCTTTTTAGCCTTTTAGACCCGCTTTCTATACCTAGCCGGCTAAGCCTAAATTCCCTATAAAGACCTAATACTAGACCTCTTTAACAAGCTTACCCTAGACCTATAGCGCACTATACTACTAGTTTTTACTACTGTATAGACGCTAAAGGTACTTATAAACCACTGCTTAGCTATTAATTAAGGCCTCTATTAAATTAAAGTATAAGCTGAGCGGCATAAAGCTAGAAACTCTCTAAACTAGACTATAAGCACTACACAAACGGCCTATAATACTCTGGCACGATCTGCAACCCCTATAGCACTAGCTATATAGCCCGCCGTAAATTTAGTAGCTAGCTATATTGTGATGGTGCTGGAGCGCGTTACCTGCTACATTGCCGTTTCTAGGGCAATTCGCCGTATTTCTGGGCAATTAACCAGCACTACTCGTAGAGCTAGCCAATTAGGATTTTCCATGCCCGGCATGGAAAATCGCCATTGGCTCGCTTGCTACTAGCGCCTTGGCAACCCCTTGTATCTTATTAGTCTCTAACAGTCTTCTTCTCCTTCTTCTCCTTAGCTTAGTATTCTTATATAGTAGCAATCTACAAGCTTTGGTTCAGAAGCATTTGTACGAGCCCGTTATATTATACTAAGCTCTCCCTACATTGCCTGGGAAGGCCTTAATAATATCCCACCCTAAAAGAAGACCTTTGTCTGCAATGACGCGTTAACACATTATACTCAGACATAAAAAAAAATTCACACTACTACGCCTGAGAAGGCCCTAATAATATCCCACTTTATAGGCTAGACTGTACTTAACCTACACCCCCAGAATTAAAACCGAATAGTATGATTCTGACGAACCTTAGAAAGCTAACAATGGCGCCTAAAGCAAGCTTATCTAAAAGACCTGCCTTTACTTGAGAAGAACATAAGATCTAATTGGGATCAGAAATCGAAGATAATAATAACGTTATAGGTATACACGAGCAGATTCGTGCCCTTGCAGCTAATTAGAAGGTTAATTGTCTTTAAGCCTAAAGCATGTAAGAGACTCTAAAGGAGATTCTAAAAAGCCTTACTGCCTTATAAAATAGCCTAGCCTCCTCTACACGAAGCCTTAGTTAACCTATTTGCTTGACCGAATGTAATACACTAGAGAGTATAGATATGATAATAAAGCAGTTAAAGTCCGTTAAGCTCCCTAACCCCCTACTATTATTAGACGGCATAGACCCAACCTTTAAGAACTAGAGAATTTAGGTACGAGGAAAGCTTTATGTTAACTATAACTATTTCCCCTCTAAAGAAGCTAAAATGCTCTACCTTTTTAGTCGAACTATTGGGGACGCCTAGCAATACCTCTAGGCCAAGTTTAAAGATGAGTTACCTGTTCGGTTTATATCTATTAATGAGATAATACAGCATCTGGCTACTATCTATGTTAACCTAAATAAAGTACAGGATGCCTGTTATAACTATAATTGCCTAATAATAAAATTGAACTAACCCTTTACTAAGTTCTAGACTTAGTTCTTACACCTAGTAGGCGAAGGCCAGGTTTCCCCTACAAACTACCGTTTGGACCTATATAACAAGCTAACGGTCCAACTATAAGAGAAGATTGTGGTAGCCTTAAATGACCTACTAACCTACTAAAGACTCGCAGCCTAATGTTTATTGCTGGATTTAGAACTAAAATGAATTAATACTTGTTCTAATCAACTAAAGCGGCCCTATAGCAACTGTAACCTGTCCGCTATACTAACGGGAGCTGGCGTTAGAAGATAAACCACAACTGCCCTTATACCAAAAGTGGTTATAACTACCTACCCTTAAGCCTCGCCCGACTTATTACGTACTACGCCTTTAGTTAATGCTTATTGTAATACCCTAATTGACCCTGCTATGGTTACATGCTTTAATTGCGGAAAGAATAGTTACTTTGCCACGTCCTATCTAGAGCTAAAGGATACGGGTAATATTAAGGAGATAGAGGAAGAAGAAACGTCTAATAAGTTAGCTAATAGGTGGAAAACACTTTACGGTTCTATATATAGTATCTTAAAATGGATATAGAGTTAATATAAATACCCTTATTAACACTAGAGTAAATGGCTTTGCCTTTATAAATACTGCTTATATAAATAACGTTGCTAAGTTCTTAAATGTAAATGCTACCCGACTAGAGAAGCCTGTTTAAGTAAAAGGCTATAACGGCTAAGCCGGTAAGCCGGTTACCTATGTCCTAAAGCTATATATTGCTATTAATAGACAATGCCAGTTTGGTATCCCCTTCTGCATCCTAGACCTAGGGTCCCACGACATAATCCTTAGCCGAAAATAGATGTCCTACTTTAATATTTGGTTGAATGTGCGATAAAGACAGTTTATCTAGCTAGAGAATAGACCAAAATTACCCTCCTTTATTAGAGAAATTTGGACTAACCGTAGGATATTAGCCGCGAAGGCTAACCCTATTTATTAATAGGATGTTAGAGACTGTGACCTAGCCTTTACCTAAGAAGATACCCGCCGCAAGGCCGGTAGGAACTCTATACTAACAATAATACTCCCCCAAAGCACTACAGTTAAGGAGGACTCTACTTATGGAAGTAGAATGGATAGTAATATAGACAACTTCCAAATTGCGGAGATCTGGCTAATATAGAAGAGGACGTACTAACAGGACATAAAAGATAACCTTTGGAAGATGCAGTAAGAGCTAAAAGAAGTAAGGATAATGCTAATATACTAAAAGCCCCTAAGGCTATAGACATCCCTACTACCATATAATACCCCTATAGTAGATATCGCGGCAATTAGTGCTATAGGTTTTCACTTTAATATGTATTAGAAGGATAATGAAGTCTTTATAACTAGCTTATATAAAATTAACCAGATTATTAATAAGAAGAAAGAAGGGCTAGTAGAGGAAACTAATAAAGAACTAGTTAAGCGCCTTCTCCCTACTTACCTCTTAAACTATAGAGACGCGTTCTTAAAAGCAGCTTTAGATATACTACCCCCCTACCAAACCTATGATTATAAGATTTAGCTGGAGGCTGATAACTCTCTAGGCTATAGCCCCCTTTACTAGCAAACTACGGAAGAACTAAAAGCTATAAAATAGTAATTAATTGATAACCTCTATAAAGGGTTTATTAAACTAAGTTAGGCTCTTTTTACTTCCCCTATTCTATTTATAAAGAAACCTAATAAAGGCCTCCGCTTCTGCATCGACTATTAGAAACTAAACGCTATTACTTAGAAAGATTGTTACCCTCTCCTACTAATTAACAAGACCCTTGCACGCCTAAGCTAAGTAAAAATCTTTATAAAGCTTAATGTCCGCTAAGCTTTCTACTAAATTAGGATGGACCCTGCATTAAAGGATCTAATAATATTCTATACCCGCTATGGTTCTTATAAATATAAAGTCCTTCCTTTTGGACTAACGAATGGGCCAGCCACGTACTAATGGTATATGAATAATGTTCTTTTTAACTACCTTAATGAATTCTGCACGGCATACCTAGACGACATTCTTATATACTTAGACAATAAACTTAAGTACTAAGTTTATATTAAAAAGGTCCTAGAGAGGCTGCGGAATGTAGGCCTATAAGTTAATATTAAGAAATATAAATTTGGAGTAAAGCGAATAAAGTACCTTAGGTTTATCGTTAGTATAGAAGGAATTAAAGTTAACCCTAAGAAGGTTGAGGCGATACGTAATTAGAAACCTCTTTATACAGTAAAAGGCATCTAGTTCTTTCTTGGCTTCTATAACTTCTACCGTCGGTTTATCTATAACTATAGGGTTGTGGCTAAGCCTCTTATATAACTAACTAAGAATAACACGCCTTTTATTTTTAATGATAATTGTATAAAAGCCTTTAAAGAGTTAAAGAACTAACTTACCTCCTTCCTAGTTCTCCGTTACTATAACCCAGATCTTAAATTAATGCTGGAAACGGACGCCTTTAACAGAGTAGTAGTGGGGGTTCTCTTACAGTTATACCTAAATGGCGAATGGTACCCTATTGCGTTTTTCTTAAAGACAATAGCCCTAGCTAAGTATAACTACGAGGTATACGATAAGAAAATGCTAGCTATTGTATAATTATTATCCCAGTGGCGCGCAGAGCTTAGAAGCACAGACTCTTGGATTAAAGTCTATACTAATTATAAAGCCCTAGAGTATTTTATAATAACAAAGCAGCTTACTGGTTAACAGGCTAGGTGGGCTAAAATACTCTCCTAATTCTTCTTTATGATTATATACTGCCCTAGTAGATAAAATTCTAAAGCTAATGCCCTTATCTAGAGAGAACAGGACGTGGAACTATAGGATAAGCTAAAGGCTTAGCACTAGATACGTGCCCTCCTCTATCCCGAATAGCTTAACCTACATATTCTTAAGGAACTAAGCTCTAAACGGAATAAGCTAGCGCCTATAGAAGGAGAAATCCTAGATAAACTAATAGGACTAATTAACTGTATTCTAATCGCGAACTGTATAGCCGAATTCCTAAAAGCCCTCTAAGACTAAGCTACGGAAGACGACCCTAATTTAGAAATGGAAGACGAACTACTCCTATACTAAGAATGGCTTATAGTTCTAAATGTTAACAACCTACAAACAAAACTAATCTGTAAAGCCCACTATTAAGTCTCTACGGCGTACCCTGGTTAAGATAAGACCCACTAACTACTAGCGCCTTACTACTACTGGCGAGGACTCCTGTCCGACATAGAACAATTTATTAGGAATTATTATGCTTATAAACGGGTAGATACTCCTAGGGATTAAACCCCTAGGTAGTTATAACCACTGCTAGTTCCCAAACGCCCTTAGCAGTATATTATAATGGACTTTAAATTATTCCTAAAGGATAATCATGGCTATGATATGGCCTTTGTGGTAGTTAACCAACTAAGTAAGTAAGCCATTTCCCTCCCCTGCTTTAAGACTATAACTACAAAAGATATGGCCTATATATATATTAATAACATTTACTAGATCCATAGCGCTCCTAAGTTAATTGTCTTTAATTATGGACCCTAGTTTATATCGGACTTCTAGGACAAATTCTGCTAGATCCTTGGGATTAAGATTAAGCTTTTTATTATATTTTACCCTTAAACTAACGGCCAAATTAAGATTATAAACTAATACCTTAATTAGCGACTTCGCCCCTTTATTAATTACTACTAGGACAACTGGTTAGAACTACTGCCTATAATAGACTACGCACAGCTTACGCTCCCTTATAATAGTATAGGAATGTCGCCATTTAAGTTACTCTATGGATATAAGCCATGAATATCCTTTGATTGGGATAGACCTATAGGACCTATAACGGCCCGTGAACGCCTTAGCTGTGAAGAGGCCCAGATATTCGCTAAGAGAATGTATGGAGCCTAGGAGACTGCCTAAGCAATTATAAAAAAAGCATAAGAGAAAAAAGAGTCTAACGTGAACCAATATTGTCACGAGGTAGACTTCCACGTAGGAGATAAAGTATGGGTGTTAATAAAGAACTGGAAGACCTAGAGGCCAAGCCGTAAGCTAGACCACTAAATGGCTAGCCCCTATAAGATCCCTAAGAAGGTAGGGCACTCTTTTAAGGTTAAGCTACTAGAGTTAATAAAGATCCACCCTATCTTCTCTCTAGACCGACTACGGAAGGCCGCGGACGACCTATTGCCTAGACAGTATAACGACCCCCCGCCGCTAATTTAGATTGTAGAGGACGAAGAATAGGAAGTTGAAGAGATCTTAATAGTTAAGAAGGACCGTAGCACCTTAAAATACCGTATAAGCTAGGTAGGTCATAACGAAGATTTAGAGTAGTACCCCGCATCTAATTTTAAGTACTCTCCCTATAAGCTACGAGATTTCTGTTAGCGACTTAGTTAATCGAGGCATAAGCACGGCATAAGGGACGCGTAAGCCTATATAATTGGTAGTCTATAAACGAGGATCTAAAGCTAGAGAAAGGAAGGAGAAGAATAGCAGCGCCGTTTAATATTTTATATGGTCCTTAAGTTATGTAACTCGCGTCTACCATAATCCACGTCTGCTAAGATCCACCATTTTCTACTAGCGCCGTAACATTACCCCCCCCTCTAAAAAAGCCTGCCCTTAGGCTTTGTATGTCTATATTATGTCCGTAGGGTATTCTTGTCTTTATACTTAATAGGCAGCCTATCATCTTCGCTATACTAGCACTCTATCTACTTATTAAGGTACTTCGGGGGTCCGGGTTCATTAGGGTATTGGTTATAGAATTCTTTAAGTCTCTAGGGACAGCCTATAAAGTTCTAGGCGGGGTACTAGGTTGGGTCTGGATTATAGCCTTTCTATTAGATATAGTATTGTAGCGTTTCTTATACTAGTTTATAGGCTAGTATTTTGTTAACTTCCTATTTATTATCGCCATTAACTTAAATTGGCAGGGGAGGCTTATTCTTTTATCTAGGTAGTGAGTTATTTGTAGCCTTCCATAGCTTATCTGGTAAAAAGATAGGATAGACTTTAATTAAGTCTAGGAGCTTAACCTTGTATAAGTTACCTTCTTTGTTAAGGATCTTATATAGTCCTGCTATTTTATAGTCTAGCTTGCGGCTAGGCCGTTCTGTTTTTTAGTTCTTTGTTATAACCTAGACCCTATTATCTATAGTAAAGTTAGGCTTACGCCTATGCTTATTTGCCTACTGTTTTATTAATCTCTGGGCCTTTTCTAGATTTATATAGGCTACTGTCTAAGCTTCTTCTAAGCGTTTGGCATATTGCTAGGCTTCCTTATAAGATAGTTTTTCGCGTATAGTCTGTGGCCCCTCTAGTCTTTCCCAGTTAAAGCTTGTATAGGGTAAGTATCCCATTTCTAGCTAAATAGGTGCAAATCCCGTAGAGTTATAGGGTAGGGTTGCCTGGGCGTAGTCTATTAGGGGTAGTAGTTTGCCCTAGTTGTCCTAAAAGTAGTTAATAAAGGGCTAGAGCCTCTAGTCTAAGTATTAATTTATAATCTCCGTCTAACCGTCTGTCTGGGGGTGGTATGCTGTAGAAAGCTTTAGCTTAATGCTAAGGATTTAAGTAAACTTATTCTAGAAGGCTAATATAAACTACGGCCTATAATTAGATATAATAGTATCTAGTAGTCCATAAATTTGGTAGATATAATAGATATATAGTTAGGCTACCTTCTTAGCATTAATATCCTTATAATAGGGGATTAAGAACGGGTGCTTGCCAAAGCAGTTAACTAGGATTATTATTATATTATATCTGTTACGGTCTGTAGGCAGCTCGTAAAAGTCTATAAAAATATACTACTATGGGCGTTCTAGTATTGGGAGTGGCTTTAATAGTCCTAGGGTTTTATCCCGTGGAATTATAGACCTATAGTAGTTATTACAGTTCCGTATATAGTAGTTAATATCCGTAACTATTCTGGGCTAGTAGTAACGGTTACTAATAATCTTATAGGTCTTACTCTTTCTAGGGTAGGCCGTAAAGACCTAGGTATATGCTTTAGCAATAAGCTAGGTCTATAAATTCTATTCCTTTACCACTACTAACTGTTCCTAGTGCTTAAGTAGTCCGTTTTTAAGGGACTATAGGCTAGTAGCATTCTTTACCTTTTCGCGGTACTCCTATAGAGAAGGGGCCGTACGGTTTGCCTATAGCAGTTTATTAATAAGGTTAAGTTCCGTAGAGTTAATAGAATATATCTTAGCATCTAAAGGGTCTGTATTTAGCTCTGCCTATATCTAGGGGTTAAGGTGCTTTAGTTATAGTAGTATCTGGGTCTATAATAAGATCTTTATAGCCGCCTAGTTATCTAGGTCCTATTTACACCTTATAAAAGTATCCGCACGGTTCATAGCGCCTAGTCTATACATAATTAAGAAGTTAAACTAAGATAGGATATCCGCCTAGCGTACTTGCCAGGCCGTAAGGGCCTTAGTTATTATAAAGTATTCTAGGGCCTTATAATCCGAAACTACCTTAATAGGCTTAGGGGTCCCCTTTAGCTATATACGCCATTGCTAAAAGCTAGAGATAATAGCCAGCATTTCTTTGTTATGGATGTAGTAGTTTAGCTTGGCATCTATTATAGTTTTTAAATAGTATGCAATAGGGTGCCATTCTCCGTTTGGTTGCTTTTAGGAGAAAACGCTGGCTATTATACTATTTAAGGCATTAGTTTCTAGCATTAAGGGCCATTCCGGGTTAAAGTAGGCAAGTAGGGGAGTTAATACTAGCCGTTTTTTAAGCTTATTAAAGGCCTGCATATATATGGCGTTAAAGTGGAATGGCTGGTCTTTTCTAGTAAGGTGGTTAAGAGGCTAGGCAATCCTGCTATAGTTCTTAATAAAGTATTAGTAGAAGTTATAGAAACCTAAAAATAATTACATCCCTTTTATGGTCTATAGGGGTGTCTACTGGTTAATTACGGCCGTTTTCTCTAGGTTAGCCTTAATTCTATTTATACTAATAATAAAACCTAGGTACTTTATATGCTTAACACTAAATTCCAATTTCTTAATATTGGCCTAGAGACTAGCCTTACGGAGCTGTTATAGGACTTTATGGATATGCTCCTTGTATTCTAACTTATTCTTAGAGTAGATTATAATATTATCCAGGTAGGCCGTATAAAAGTTATTAAGGTAGTTAAAGAGTATATTATTTATATATCGCTGGTATGTAGCTGGTCCGTTAGTTAGTCTAAAAGGAAGCACTTTATATTTATATATTCTATAATAGGTCTGAAATATAGTAAGATCTTCTAATTTAGGGTTTATCCTAATCTAGTAAAAGGCCTAACGGATATTAAGCTTAGTAAAGATCTTAGCTCTACTTATTTAGGTTAAAGTCTTATTAAGTAAGAGCAGTGGGTAGCGGTCCTTACGGGTTATATTATTTAGTTTGTAGTAGTTAATGTAAAAACGAAGTCCTCCATTTGGCTTTTTAGCAAAGAGAATAGGCGAGTTAAAAGGGGCTTAACTAGGTTTAATAAAGCCCTTATTTAGGTTATTAATAAGGTACTACTTTGTAGCCTATAATTTAGCAGTAGACTGCTAATAAAGGGGGCTATAGTTAAGTATGTCTTCCTTATCTAGCTTAATCTTAATCTTGTAATTATATAGTTAGTAAGGCAGGAGTATATCTAATACTACCTTAGAGAACACGTCCTTAAATTTCTAGTATTAATAGGGTAGTTTCTGTTCTACTAGCTCCTTATCTATAAGCTTGCCTTTCTGTTTGCTCAACTTATTTTCCTTTTCCTTAATTATTCGATTAATTTTATATAAGCTAGTAGTAAAGGTAACGGTATTAGGTTGGACTAAGTTCTAGTAGAATTCTACAGCGCTAATATAGTAGATATTAACTGGTGGGAGGTCTATAGGTTTCTTTATAGACTATTATTAGGCCGTATTTTGCGGCCTAGGGTTTATAATCTTTCTTAGCTCCTATTCTATCTTCTATAAGTTATCCCTCCGGTTTATACGTTTAGTATGGCGTCTAATACTCCTTACTATTCTTTATGGCTGTATAGGGCCTAAGTTCCCTGCGGGGAGCTCCGCTAGCTTTTTACTAACTTTTTTAATCTCTGGTATGGGTGGCATAACATAGGTAGTCTAGGGGCGGCGTAGTATATAAATCTATTGTGGGTTAAGCTGTATGTTCTTTTTAAAAGCCTAGTCCCTACGTATAGTATTAGCCTAGTAAACGGTGTTTATCTATAGCCGTATAAGGTTTTCTATTATAATGCTGATTTCCTTTATAAAAGAGGGTATTAGGGGTAGGGTTTTAGGCTAGACAAGCCGTCTACTCTATATATTAAGCTGTAAGCCTAGATAGGCTAGCCATCTTCTTTTTAAGATTATATTATAGCTTCCTAGGTCCGTAATAAAAAAGGGGACGTTATACTGCCTTTATCTGTCTACATGGAGGTAAATCCGTAAGATAGTTATAATAGGTAGTCCTATCTGTCCGTTATACCTACGAATAGGAATTGGTTTGGGTAGTTCTTTAAGGGGTACATTTAAAAAGTTAGCCAGCCTTATAGCACACTAGGTGTCTATTAAGGCAAAGGCATTTGCTCTAGAGTTAGCTAAAGCAGAGGTTAAAACTTAATATCTATTATGGAATAAGGTATAAGGGATAGTATAGCTTCTTTCACCAACTAGCCGACCTAGATTAATATATAATATATTAATCCCTTTTAACCTTAATGAGGAGTCTTCCTTTAGGGTTCCTTTTTTTCTAACTCCGTACTATCCTCCTAAATTAACAGAACCTTATCCGTTTTTGCCTTTATCTAGTAATCCTTTATAAAGCAGTCTTTCTGGCCATATAAGAAGCAAGCTCCTTAATTACTAAGGGCCTGTTTACGGGGGTTATTATATATAGGCTAAGTATGCGCTGGACCCATAGTAGGACTAGCTACATGGCTAGCTGCTAAATTAATGGCGGGCTGTATGGCTGGTGCTATAGGAGTTACAGATCGTGCTAGGATGTTACGGGCCGTTTATAAAGTGCTTATAGTTTGGTTTAAAGAGTTTCTAGCTTTATACCGCTTAGATTATACCTTAATTTGATAAAGGCCTTAGTTAATAGCTAGGCAGTGGTCCGTAAGTACCTTTAGCGTCTATATAGTAGTAAAAACTGGCAGTACGGCGCGCTGTAGGTCTAGGGTAAGCTTGTTAAAGAGGTTTAGTATTAGGTCTTTATAGGGAATTTAGGCTTAGCCGGCTAGGTGTAGAAAGCGGGTCTAAAAGGCTAAAAAGGTCTCTATTATCTTTATATTAAGAGCTTTGTAATTAAGGCGGGCGTTTTATGTCTTAAAGGGGTCCTTATAAATAGAAGATAGGTAGTTAACCATCTCTTCTTTAGAGAGGAAGGGGTCTGCTAAGTTCTGGGCATATTGCGGACGTAGATGCGTCTGTGCGTCCCCGCTAGTACGGCCGAAGACATAGGCCATTTTAGCTTGGGTAGTAGGGAAGTGGTCTATATTAACTTTAAGCTTATCTTGCAGTTAAAGCTTTTAATTGTTAAATATAGGGTTAGTTCTGTCTGTAAGCAATAGGGGGTCCACAACCTTTGCGGACCGCGATAATGCTAATGCTATACGTTGGGCTAGGGTCTTAAGGACTATAGTAAGTCTCTAGGTGTCTAATAACTCCTTACTAGGTATAGGGGTGTCTCTAGTTTTAAGCAGCTCTTAAAGCCGTTTAATTTTAGTATTAGCTGCTGCGAGCTCTTCCTAGGGGGCTGAGACGGCGACTGTTTTACTATTAGAGGTATTTGCGGGTCCTACAGCGGCTTTGCCGGCTGCTGTATTTCTTGGCATAGTGGTAGGGGTATTAGGTAATTTTTAGTATTTGTTTATTTTCTAGGGGTTCTGGTCTATGCGCGTCCTATTCTTAGGTTTTACGTTCCGTTTGTATTCTTTTGGTTCTTAGGGGTCTGTCCTATCCTTATAGTCCTAGTAATGTCCTTAGGGTCCTATTCTATGTCCTTGTAGTCCTAGTGATGTCCTTAGGGTCCTATTTTGTGTCCTTTGTAGATATATTTAAGTTCCTTTTTAGGAAGAAAGAGTAGTTAAGCTTTAGATAATGTTAGCGACTTAGTTAATTGAGGCATGAGTATAGTATAAGGGACGCGCAAGCCTGTATAATTGGTAGTCTATAAACGAGGATCTAAAGCTAGAGAAAGGAAGGAGAAGAATAGTAGCGCTACTTGATATTTTATGCGGTCCTTAAGTCACGTGACTCGCGTCTACCATAATCCACGTCTGCTAAGATCCACCGTTTTCTACCAGCGCCGTAATAATTTCCACCTAGCCTACCTAGACCTCCCTAGACTACCACGCAAATTAGACAGCTGGATTAAATGCTGGGAAAAGGGGTTAGATAACTATAATAATCTAGATAACAATAAAGAACTCGGATAAAGCCTAAGGGCAGGCTTTTTTAGGAGGGGGGGGTGATGTAATAGTGCTAGAGCGCGTTACCTGCTACATTGCCGTTTCTAGGGCAATTTACCGCATTTCTGGGTAATTAACTAGCACTACTTATAGAGCTAGCCAATTAGGATTTTCCATGCCCGGTATAGAAAATCGCTATTAGCTCGCTTGCTACTAGCGCCTTAGCGACCCCTTGTATCTTATTAGTCTCCAACAGTCTTCTTCTCCTTTTTCTCCTTAGCTTAGTATTCTTATATAGTAGCAATCTACAAGCTTTGGTTTAGAAGCATTTATACAAGCCCATTATATATATAGCTAGTCCTACTACGGGTCTAGCGTATACTTGGCCTATATATAACAACCCCTATAAATAGGCCCTTAGTAATTAAGGAGCTTGCTTCTTATATAGCCAAAAAGACCACTTTATAAAGAATTGCCAGATGAAGGCAAAAATAGGCGAGGTTCTATTAATTTAGGAAAATAGTGTAAAGTTGGAAAAAGAGAAACCTTAGAGAAAGACTCCTTTCTAGGGTTAAAAGGAATTAATATATTATATATTAATCTAGGTTAGCTAGTTAGTAAAAGAAGCTGCACTATCCCTTATGCTTTATTTTATAATGGATATTAAGTTTTAACCTTTGTTTTAGCTAACTCTAGAGCAAATGCCTTTGCCTTAATAGACACCCAGTGCGCTATAAAGCTAGCTGAATTTTTAAATGCGCCCCTTAAGGAACTACCTAAACTAGTTCCTATTTGCGGGTATAATAGAAGAATAGGGCCACCTATTATAACTATTTTATAGATCTACCTCCGTGCTAATAGACAAAGGCAGCATAATATCCCTTTTTTTATTACAGACCTAGGAAGCCATAATATAATCTTAGGAAGAAAATGGCTAGCCTATTTAGGCTTATAGCTTAATATATAAAATAGATAGCTCCTCTGGCCTAAATCCTTACCCCTAACCTCTTCCTTTATAAAAGAAATTAGTATTATAATAGAGAACCTTATATGGCCCTAGATTAATACTATTTACTAAGTTAATACTATACATAGAGACCAGGCCTTTAAGAAGGACATACAGCTTAATCCGCAATAGATTTATATACTACGCCGCCCCTAGACTACCTATGTTATATCCCCCGCACTAGAGATTTAGGAAATCAGTAGTAACCTAGCTAAGTCCCCTATAGAGAACTTAGGCCCTATATAGCTATAAAGAAAGGCTAGGAATACTAGACGCTATACTAAACTAATAAACTAAAGGGACAACTTATAGAAAATGGAATATAAGCTAAGGAAGACTATAAACCTTATACTATAAAATACGGCCTAATAAAGGTCTGTAAAGAAACCTATGGACCCTTCCCTAGTTAATATCTACTATATTAGCGCCGTAGGATTCTATTAGAACTTAATCTAACCTAATACCATTACCTTTACCACTAGCTTATATAAAATTAATTAAATAATTAAGGAAAAGGAAAGCGAGCTTAGCGGATAGGAAAGTGAGCTTATAGATAAGGAGCTAGTAGAACAGAAACTGCCCTATTAATACTAGAAATTTAAGGATATATTCTCTAAGGCAGCGTCTAATATACTCTTACCTTACTAACTATATAACTACAAGATTGAGATTAAGCCAGATAAGGAAGATACCCTTAGTTATAGCCCCCTTTATTAGCAGTCTACTGCTAAATTATAGGCTATAAAGTAGTACCTTATTAATAACCTGAATAAGGGCTTTATTAAGCCTAGTTAAGCCCCTTTTAACTTACCTATTTTTTTTACTAAAAAGCCAAATAGAGGACTTTATTTCTACATTAACTACCATAAACTTAATAATATAACCTATAAGGACTGCTATCTACTACCCTTACTTAATAAGACTCTAGCCTAAATAAGTAGAGCTAAGATCTTTACTAAGCTTAATATCCATTAGGCTTTTTACTAAATCAGGATAAACCCTAAATTAAAAGATCTTACTATATTTTAGACCTGTTATAGAATATATAAATATAAAGTACTTCCTTTTAGATTAACTAATGGGCTAGCTATATACCAGCGGTATATAAATAATATACTCTTTAACTACCTTAACAACTTCTATATAGCTTACCTAGATAATATTATAATCTACTCTAAGAATAAGTTAGAATATAAGGAGCATGTCTATAAAGTCCTATAATAACTCCGCAAGGCCGGCCTCTAGGCCAATATTAGGAAATTAGAATTTAGTGTTAAGCGTATAAAGTACCTAGGTTTTATTATTAGTATAGACGGAATTAAGGCTAACCTAGAGAAAACGGCTATAATTAACTAGTAGACACCCCCACAGACCATAAAGGGGGTGCAATTATTTTTAGGTTTCTGTAACTTTTACTAACGCTTTATTAAGAACTATAGTAGGATTGCCTAGCCTCTTAACCGCCTTACTAGGAAAGACTAGCTATTCTACTTTAACGCTATATATATGCAGGCCTTTAATAAGCTTAAAAAACGGCTGGTATTGGCTCCCCTACTTACCTACTTTAACCTAGAACGGCCCTTAATACTAGAAACTAATGCCTTAAATAGCGTAATAGCCAGTGTTTTTTCCCAGAAGTAACTAAACGGAGAATAGCACCCTGTTATATACTATTTAAAGACTATAATAGATGCTGAGCTAAACTACTATATCTATAATAAAGAAATACTAGCTATTATCTCTAGCTTTTAGTACTGGCGTATATAGCTAGAGGGGACCCTAAGCCTATTAAGGTAGTTTTAGATTATAAGGCCCTAGAATACTTTATAATAACTAAGGCCCTTACGGCCTAGTAGGCATGCTAGGCGGATATCCTATTTTAGTTTAACTTCTTAATTATATATAGACCAGGCCCTATAAACTGTGTAAATGCTCTTATAAGGTGTAAATAGGATCTAGGTAACTAGGCGGCTGTAAAAATCTTATTATAGACTTAGACACTACTATAACTAGAGTACCTTAACCCCTAAATATAGGCAGAGCTAAATATAGACCCTTTAGATACTGAGATATGTCCTATTAACTCTATGGAACTTAGCCTTATTAATAAACTACTATAGGTAAACTGTACGGCCCCTTCTCTATAGGAGTACTATAAAAAGGTAAAGGATGCTACTAGCCTATAGTCCCTTAAAAACGGACTACTTAAGTACTAGGAACGGCTGGTAGTGGCGAAGGAATAGAATTTATAGACTTAGCTTATTACTAAAGTATATACCTAAGTCTTTATGGCCTACCCTAGAAAGAATAAAACCTGTAAAATTATTAGTAACTAATACTACTGGCCCGGAATAGTTATAGATATTAACCGCTATATACAGAACTGTAATAACTACTATAGGTCTATAATTCTATAGGATAAAACCCTAGGACTATTAAAGCCACTCCTAATACTAGAACGCCCCTAGCAGTATATCTTTATAGACTTTTATAAGCTGCCTACAGACCGTAACAGATATAATATGGTAATAATCCTAGTTAACTGCTTTAGCAAATATCTGTTCTTAATCCCCTATTATAAGGATATTAATGCTAAGGAGGTAGCCTAACTATATATCTATTATGTCTACCAAATTTACGGACCATTAAATACTATTATATCTAATTACAGGCTGTAGTTTATATCGGCCTTCTAGAATAAGTTTACTTAGATCCTTAGTATTAAGCTAAAGCTTTTTATAGTATACTACCCCCAGATAAACGGTTAGATGGAGATTATAAATTAATACTTAGACTAGAGGCTTTAGCCCTTTATTAACTACTTCTAGGATAACTAGGGCGAACTACTACCTCTAATAGACTACGCCTAGGCAACTCTACCCTATAACTCTATAGGATTTGCACCTATTTAGCTAGAAATGGGATACTTACCCTATATAAGCTTTAACTAGGAAAGACCGGAAGGGCTATAAACTATACGCGAAAGACTGTTTTATAAGAAAGCCTAGTAATACACCAAACGCTTAGAAGAAGCCTAGATGGTAGCCTATATAAATCTAGAAAAGGCCTAAAGATTAATAGAATAGTAGGCAAATAAGTATAGGCGCAAGCCTAACTTTACTATAGATAATAGGGTCTAGGTTATAATAAAGAACTAGAAAATAGAACGGCCTAGCTACAAGCTAGACTATAAGATGGTAGGACTATATAAGATCCTTAATAAAGAAGGCAACTTATATAAGGTTAAGCTTCTAGACTTAATTAAAGTCTACCCTATCTTTTTACCGGATAAGCTATAGAAGGCTGTAAATAACCTACTACCTAGATAAAAGAATAAGCCTCCCCTACTAATTTAAGTTAATAGTAACAATAAATGGGAAGTTAATAAAATACTAGCCTATAAACTAGTATAAGGAATGCTACAATACCGTGTTTAATAGAAAGGCTACAATCTAGACCTAACCTAGTACCCTACCTAGAACTTTATAGGCTGCCCCTAGAGGCTTAAAGAATTCTATAACTAATACCCTAATAAACCCGGACCCCTAAAGTACCTTAATAAGTAGATGGAGTGCTAGTATAGTAAAGACAATAGGCTGCCTATTAAGTATAAAGATAAGGATACCCTACAGATATAATACGGATATACAAAGCCTAAGGGCAGGCTTTTTTGGAGGGGGGGTAATGTTACGGCGCTAGTGGAAAACGGTGGATCTTAGTAGATATGGATTATGGTAGACGCGAGTTACGTGACTTAAGGACCGCATAAAATATTAAGCGGCGCTGCTATTCTTCTCCTTCCTTTCTCTAGCTTTGGATCCTCGTTTATAGACAATCTAATTATACAGGCTTGTATGCGACCCTCTTGCCGTGCTCGTGCCTCGATTGACTGAGTCGCTAACAATTATAGTAGTTATTAACCGCCTTATAAAAATGCGATATTAGTAGCTAAATGTTTATTAAATACGTCTTTAAGCTATATAGACTTCCTAACTTAATAGTATCCAACTATAAAAGCTAGTTTGTTTTAGACTTCTAGTAAGCTCTATATAAACAATTAAGCATTTAAATATAACTCTTAACTATATTTTATCTAGAGATAGATAGCTAAACTAAAATTATAAACGCGATTATAGAATAATACCTATAAATATACTACTCCTACCTATAAGGCAATTAGGAAAAATGGCTGCCTTTAGCTAAGTTTACTATAAATAATATAATAAATATATTAATAGGCGTAACGCTATTTTATGCGACCTACAGATAAGACCCTTAACTTAGATTTAAACTATAACCTAAAATTAATATAATAGAACCTATAATTAAACGGATTTAGTTAATTAACGCTTATAACTTCGCTAATTAAATAAAGCTATTAATAGAACTATTATAAAGTGAATTAATATACGCTTAAATGGTGTAGGAATAACATATAAATAAAGGATAAGCTTCCGCCTAGGACTTTAAGGAAGGTAATATAGTTTACCTAAATATACAAAACCTATAGACTTAACGGCCCTTAAAGAAACTTAATTAGAAGTTTATAGGCCTATACTAAATTAAGAAAAAACTAAGCCCATATACCTATAAGCTTAAACTACTAACTAGGATAAAAATACACCTAATATTTTATGTAAGCTTATTATAGTCTTTAAAAGATAATTTTATAACTTATAAAGTGCCGCCACTACCTCCTATAATTATTAATAACAGTAACAGTTCTTACTTTATTAACTTAATTAATAATATATAATAGAAAATATAAACTTAGGAAACCTATAACTAGATTAAGGCTGATACGCCTTCCTTAGTAAAAGAATTCTATAAGGACTATCTTTTACGGCCTGCTCTAGCTAGATGGATATAATATAAGGGTAAATGACTACTACCTAATATAAAGACATAAAACATAATAGTAGGAAACTTAAAATTAAAAAGAACTTAAACTATATTATAACGCTTATAAGGCAATAAGTTATAAATTCTTAACTAAATTAAATTGTTTTAGACCTTTGGCTAAAGGAGGGGGTACTGTAACAGGACTAGCCTAGTTATAGTAGGAATGTCTTGGTGAAATACTTAACAGGTAAATTCCGACACTTTAATTAAATTCTACTAAATTCCACCAACTTAATCGAATTCTACTAAGTTCTACTCTTAATCAAATTCTACTAAATTCTATTAATATAATGGAATTTGGTTAAACCCCGTTAAAATCCATATAGGCTTATGCCCACGCGTCTGCTGCCAAGACCCCGAATATTTAGTTATAAGTTTCCTATATTCCTTTCTCTTCTTTATGCAACGTCTTGTTCTCTGCAAGAGCTATATACCCTTAGATTTAGATAGAATTTATATTATTTCTTTAAATCTTCCCTAAAGCCTCTTTGCGCCTTTACACTAAAATAAGACCCACTAACTACTAGCGCCTTATTACTATTAGTAAGGACTTCTATCTAATATAGAATGATTTATTAGAAACTATTATGCTTATAAACGTGTAGATACCCCTAGAAATTAAACTCCTAAATAGCTATGGCTATTACTAGTACCTAAACGCCCTTAGCAACATATTATAATAGACTTTAAATTATTCCTAAAGGACAAACATGGCTATAATATAGCCTTTATAGTAGGTAAGTAAGTAAGTAAGTAAGTAAGCTATTTCCCTTTCTTACTTTAAGACTATAACTATAAAGGATATAGCCCGTATATATATTAATAATATCTACTAAATCTATGGCGCTTCTAAGCTAACTATAAACCCTAATTTATATTAGACTTCTAGGACGAATTCTGCTATATCTTTAGAATTTAGATTAAACTCTTTACTGCATTCTACCTTTAGACTAATGGCTAAACCAAGATTATAAACTAGTACCTTAACTAGCGACTTTACCCCTTTATTAACTACTACTAGGATAACTAGTTAGAACTACTGCCTATAATAGACTATGTATAGCTTACACTCCCTTATAATAGTATTAAAATATCGCTATTTAAGTTACTCTATAGATATAAGCCACGAATATCTTTTAATTGGGATAGACCTATAGGACCTATAACGGCCCGCGAATGCCTTAGCTATAAAGAGGCTTAGATATTCGCTAAAAGAATATATAGAGCTTAGAAGACTACCTAAGCAATTATAAAAAGGGTATAAGAGAAGAAAGAGGCCGATGTAAACTAATATTGCCATAAGGTAGACTTTTAAGTAGGAGATAAGATATAGGTGTTAATAAAAAACTAAAAGACCTAGAGGCCGAGCTATAAACTAGACTACTAAATAGCTAGCCCCGGCCGTCGAAATCGGACTCTGCACCTGTACGTGGTGACGGCTACGAACCTGGTCTTCGAAGTTCAGATCCAGAGCCAACGCAGAGACGTCGCACAGCGTGCGGACAGGACCTGGTGGTGGTTGTGGGCGTTAAGGGCGGTGGTGAAAAATTTTCGGATGGTGAGATCTTGAAAACCACTACTGTTGGCCCTCTACAGTATGACGACTACTACACTGTTCTCCTATCTAGGGCACCTGTACGATCCAATATAGATGCGCAGTTTTCGATAACATCCCTAAAAAAAAACCCTGATGGAAAGCATCGACGACCTTATATTAACGAACGGATAAGCGCGAACAAACGAATAAACAAGCAAATATACGGCCCCTCCTAACCCCTAGGGCGATCGCCCGCGGAGCATGCGGTCACTCGCCATCATCTACCGAGTATTTAGCAGCCTGGATTGCGACCTACGGTTTTCCCTGTCTCCTTTTAACGGAGTGGTGACCCTTAGAAAGGGCCTAGCTGGGGCCTAGGCATAAAAGATACCCAAAATACAATATCCCGCTCGCTTGGTATTACAGTAGTTAATAGATGAATCCCCCTTACGCCTTCAATAGCCCTAGGGGGGGGGAGGCATGGCGTATATGGCAATGGTTAATAAGAGATAGCATACAGGGGGTGGTTAAGATATGGGACACAACTATAAGCATACGGCAATTAATTAGCAAGGCCTAGCTGGGATGTAGTGAACCCTAGCTCTGGATAAGCTAGAGAAGGAAGTAGTGGTTCCTAAGGAGTTCAAAACATCCAAGGAGGAGGACGTAGCTGTAGGCCCGCAGGGCCGCGGCTACGTGTAGGCATGGCAATTCGGGGTTTTTCATCCTACTAAGGTGGCTTATAGGGTTTTTCCTCCCCTAACTGCAGGGTTTTCTTCCTGTAAATTACAAGTTTTCCCCCTGTGACGGAGTAGTCTGCGTGGGCCAGATAGGATCCGTATCAGACGTTAATTAAAGAGTTACTACTAAATAGCTAGCCCCTATAAGATCCTTAAGAAGGTAGAGCACTCTTTTAGGGCTAAGCTACCAGAGTTAATAAAGATCCACCCTATCTTCTCTTTAAACTAACTATAAAAGGCCACGGACAACCTATTACCTAAATAGTATAATAATCCCCTACTACTAATTTAGATTATAGAGAATAAGGAATAGGAAGTTAAAGAGATCTTAGCAGTTAAGAAGGACTATAGTACCTTAAAATACTATATAAGCTAAGTAGATCATAATAAAGATCTAGAATAGTACCCCACTTCTAATTTTAATGTTACGGCACTGATACAGACCCTAGTCAGGGGCTCCTCGCTTAGAGCCTTGGCCCATGTATATAGACGTGTCCTTTCCTCGACCTTCTCCCAGTCCTCGTCTTGGAATTCTCGTTCACTGGCTACCAATAGATTCTGTTCTTTTGACTAAGCCTTCACATTTAAGTACTCTCCCTATAAGCTGCGAGATTTCTACCTAGCTTACTTAGATCTTTTAGACTACCGCGTAAACTAGACAGCTAGATTAAATACTAGGAAGAAGGGTTAGATAACTATAATAATTTAAACAATAATAAAGAACTTAGATAAAGCCTAAAGGTAGGCTTTTTTAAGAGGGGGGGTTATATAATGGTGCTGGAGCACGTTACCTGCTACATTGCCACTTTCTAGGCAATTTGCTAAATTCTGCTATATTCTGCTAGCATTACTCATAGAGCTAACTAATTAGGATTTTCTATCCCTAGGATGGAAAATCGCTATTGGCTCGCTTACTACTAGCGCCTTAGCGACCCGTTTATACCTTATTAGTCTTTAGCAATCTTCTCCTTCTTCTTCTCCTTAGCTTAGTATTCTTATATAGTAGCAATCTATAAGCTTTGGTTTAGAAGCAGTTATATAAGCCCGTTACACTTTAAATATATAATTGTACTCCTAAGAAATTCCTTTATATATATTATACGTGTTATATACCGTACTTCGCGTATATTATACATATTATTATATAACTTATCTCTTGTTATATAGGTTTATTAGCTCTATTTTAGCTACTAAGTCTAATAGAATACTTATGTCCTATAGTCTTTTAAGTTATACTACTTCTTATTACTAATAAAGAGTCTATAAAGAGTCTAAGATCTAAAGTTACGTTAGTTAGAGATAAGTTATATATAACCCACCCCCCCACCTAGTTATAGCTAGTCTATTTAATCTTAACAGCGTGCTTCGGTGGCTCTATAGCTTGCTTAATTTACCTATTACCCAGTACGTATCCTTTAGCAACGACAAACACGCTCTTGTACATTGTGCCTAGTAAGGATATTTATCACCTCGGCCTGACAGTAAAATTGAGCGATGGAGAGGGGCGATCTGCCATCCTCGTCCGTGTAATTTTGCTCAGCACCATAGTCCAAGAGCAACTGTACTACTTCAGAGTGACCATTCGCTGCAGCCCAAAACAATGGAGTCCGCCTAGTTCTGCTCCACGCATTTACATCGACGGCATTTGTTGTGAGAAGAACCTGGACTGCTTCTTTATGTCCAGACTGCGACGCCCTCCATAAAGGAGTTGCCCCGTGAATATTTGGTTTGTCAGGAGGAATACCGTCATAGACAAGCTGGCGAACGGTTGTGGCATCTCCACTCTTGGCAGCGTTGTAGAGGCGCGATATTCCAAGCCATCTATCTTTGCTATTACCAATGCTACCCCACCGGTCAAGGTAATCAAGGAGTCGTTCCTGACCACTAGTAGCAGCTGCCTCAATTATTGCGATAGTGACTTTAATGCCAACAGCTTGATGTAAGAGTTGAATCAACTCATTGCTTGCATACTCGTTGGAAACCGCTTCTTTAAATACCTCTTCAGTAATCTTAATCTCACTGCCGCGCTGATCAAGGAGCAATGCCACCACCTCCTTGCCGTTCCGGCTCCTAGCTGCTGCCTTAACCACTTCTTCAGTAATCTTGAATTCACTGCCGCGCTGATTAAGGAGCAATGCCATCACCTCCTTGCCGTTTCTCCAGTTCCTTGCTACCGCCTTAACCACTTCTTCAGTAATCTTGAATTCACTGCCACGCTGATTAAGGAGCAATGCCATCACCTCCTTGCCGTTGCCCCTGTTCCCAGCTGCTGCCTTAACCACCTCTTCAGTGATCTTAACCTCACTACCGCGCTGATTAAGGAGCAATGCTATCACCTCCTTGCCGTTGCTCCAGTTCCCAGCTGCTGCCTTAACCACCTCTTCGGTAATCTTAACCTCACTGCCGCGCCGATTAAGGAGCAATGCTATCACCTCTTTGCCGATGCTCCAGTTCCCAGCTGCTGCCTTAACCACCTCTTCAGTAATCTTGACCTCACTGCCGCGCTGATCAAGGAGCAAAGCCATTACCTCCTTGCCATCCCAACTCTTAGTTGCTGCCTTAACCACATTTTCGGTGATTGGGACTTTGTCTCTTCGAAGATATAATAAAAGTGTCGTCATCTTTTGACCAAATAAATTTATAGCCCGTATAACCTCTCCTTCTCGAATTCGGACGTTACCCCTTATTTGATTTACTAAGGCCGTCATCCTTAGCAGCTCCCACTCCTCTAAATGGGCTTGATTAACGTAAATTGACGCTACATCGGCTATGCGGCTCAGCATGTCTTGATGGCCCACCCCTTGCACACGCTTTCTTGCCTGTATTACTTGCAAAAACAGCTCCGCTACCTCCTTCCATTTCTTTTGATTTTTGTATATTAACGCGAGGGCGTCCACAGCTGTCAGCGTATGTAGGTGTTCATTTCCAAATAGCCTCTCATAGTCTTCTACTACTTCTCGAAGCTTCCTTCCTGCCTCCTCATACTCTCCTAAGTCTCTTAAAATTAACGCCATGTCAAACAATCTTGTCGCCTTGTCCAAATCTGTCTTTAAATGCCCCAACTTTAGACTATTTAAATCCCTTAAGGTTTCGGACCTTTCTTGACCTTGCAAACCCCCAGAGGACCTTTCCCAATTCCAGACGAGTAGCAAACTAAGTGGGAGTGTTATAATCGTTTGTAAAAGTTCTAGCCACTTAATATCTGTTTTCCCTGTTTGTATGCTCTCAGGAGGGGTAGCTGCAATCATGATAATGGCAAAGTAATCCTTGTATGGTCTGATGACTGTAGGCTTTAATGCGCCTTGCAGAAGGCAGACGAGGTCGCCCCCCATGATACGCTCCGCCGAGACCGGGAGAGCCCAGCGAGCAATCCATTCCCTCCCGCCTTCTGAGGACTCGGAAGTAATACTAACGTTCTGCATCTCACCCCAACTACAATTGCTCACCGAGGATACCCGGCCAAGGATACATCCTTTGCTCTTAATTACTGCTATCTCCTTATCGCACCAAGTCGCCACAGATGTCTCGTGACAAAGAAGGAACCCAATAAGTTGCCGGAAGAGTTTCTCCCATGGGATTTCGTAGTCAGGGCGTAAGCCGACTGTGCTAAGATCATCAGAGCTCATGCCGAGCAAGGCGTACACCTTGTCATGGCGCTCAGAAGCCTCACGGGTATGGTACATGTCTATCAGTTCGCCTAGGGGGCATACACTTAGAGAAATTACGTCCGACTGACTCGTTGCATATCTAGGCCGGAAAATTGCTCCCCTTATTAAGTAGGTTATTGAACGGATTAGACTCTGTAAGTCTGGATAAGCTTCATAGGAGAGATTTAACGATTTTAAGCCTAAGCAGAATGCGTATCCGTCAATCGCTGTAGAGCCGCACATAATTAGGATATATTGAGCTGCGGCTACTTCCTGAAGGACCTAGATTAACGTTTTAGTTCTTTTCTACGGGATATTGTTAAACAACGGCTCCCTTACCCAGATTCGCCGAAACCATGGTCGTTGAAGTACCGCGAAAATTGCCTGCTGGATCGCTTGGTTACTCGAAGGATTCGTGGTTTGCTTTGCAGCAAGATATATATATTCAAGCGCTCTATCGCTGTCATCTGCTGTATCTCCAAGCCACACAATAACACGATTTGCTTTGCCATAGATTTTCGCCATAGACTGTACTTGATGGCCCCGCTCTTGCAAATCCGTCTGATTAATACAAACAGCATCTGCCCATATAATGCGATCGAAAAAGTGATCTCGAAGATGCGATAATGCTCCGTGAAGGTTTACAGTAACGGGTAAGTCTTGACCGTCTATGGAGATAGACCGAGGCTTCTCTTGACCGCCCCACACATAGGATAAAGCCTCATACAGATGAGTTCCTTGACTTGGCTCCTGCAGAGTGTAGTCAAAGAGCTCGCACTGTATGGGGGCTGTTCGGTCTTTATGCGGCAATAGGCGAAGCAAGCGAATGCTGTCAGGCCCCGGCAAGAGCGAAGAATAACGGTAGGGAGGCATGGCAAAAGATATTGTAATACAGAGACTTGATTAGCGTATACCGGATAGGACGATGGGTGGTGGAATGACAATGAGGTGCAAAGATTGCTAGCGGCCATCCCCGCTGGGTGCATTGGACAGTCACGTGGCAGTACATACAGGCCTTACAGTGCGAGCAGGGCATCCTCGATGAAAGGCAGCAGGTATTTTGAATCTGACGCTTTACCCAATGTGTAAGGTGGAGGCTTAAGTCCCTGCGGGGAGAGTTTGCGACAGATGGACTTGAGGGGAAGCCTGTTTCGCTAGCAACTATCCCTTAACCCGTCAACTTGGGCACGCAAGCTATCGATAAGAGCCCACCAATCAGATCAGTAGGATCCGGTAGCCGTGCTCAGGAATACAAAATTC
>Ga0307507_10002307_pt1 | contig 40573 bp, 14 predicted proteins | sample 7_EM_MG_FD_207223 | JGI IMG/M metagenome (GOLD analysis project Ga0307507, IMG submission 207223) | Populus trichocarpa ectomycorrhiza microbial communities from riparian zone in the Pacific Northwest, United States - 7_EM | ecosystem: Host-associated > Plants > Roots > Unclassified | place...
CCTTGCTAAAGCGTATTATATATTGGCCTGCCGTTAATTGGTTAATCTAAATAGAGCTATTAAGCTGCTAAAGGGCTTAAACTTAAGGTTCTCCTGCTATAGATACTCCTGCGGCTCTAGTATCTGGTATAATACCATAGAAGACGTTTGCTGAGTATCTATTATTAAAGGAGAACGCGGGGCTTTCCTTTAGCTTATTAAAGATATCTAACTTTATAATAGAATGGAGCGTAGATTGGTTATTAAAAACAGTAATGGTTTATATACCATCTACCTTACTATACTTAGTAAAGTATTGGTTAGGAGAGTAGTTCTTAATTTCTATATCTATAAGGAGCTATTTAGTCTTATTAACCTTACCCTTAAGGTCTTCTACGCCTTTATATTAAACTAGAAAGCTTTAGAAGTAGGCTGTAGTAACCTTATAATTTTTAACGTTTCTTATACTCTGACGGAACTTATTATATACCTCCTTTTGCTTATTAAGGGAGTGTCTAGTTAACTAGCAATTTGGCTTCTTATAAATATAGCACTTCTTCTGGTAATTACTTTGAAATGAACCTCTATAAGGACCTCTATAATTGCCTTATGGTTAATGTTAATTGTACCCTTTGCTGTATTCCCTACCACGGCTACTATATATACGGTTAGTCCAGTTATAATCGTGTTAGTCGGGAATACTTGATTGTGTAGGGTTTTTGGTATAGAACTGTTGAGATTCTTATATTTGTATTATAGTACCTATAGCGGAGCGTAGCTTAGCATATACTCCTTTAAATGTATTTATAGGTTTGTATAGCGCCAAGTTGCACTTAGGAACGCTATAGCATGCTAAAATAACCTAGTCCCTTAGGCTGTTCTTATTTTAATAAGTTTTGGTAAGACCACGTTAGATTTTCTGGAGTTTATTAAAGAGTAGTTAAAGGCACTCTAAATAAGTCTTTATTGAGTTAGAAGCGATAACTCTTTAGAATATAGTCTCCCGCCATTTAGACATATAAAGCTAGCAATTTTTGTCGGTCTTAAAGTGGGCTCTGGTGAGCTAAAGTATTATATTAAAGCTATAGTTTCTACCCGCAATATAGTCGTAATAAAATGTCGCCGCCTGTCCCTTTAATATAACTGAGAAAGCATAATGAAACTAGTAGCATTAGATTCCGACCTTGCTACAGCAGTTATAAAAGACCTATAGTTTTGTTCCGAGTATGTCGTATAATTCTCCTCTAAACTTCTTCTCCTTGTCTAAATATACCTTTATCAGGTTCGTGACTTCTCGTAGTAAAGGCTTACCGGTTGGCTGGGGTAGAGGAGCTGGAGGCGGTGGAGGTAGAGGAAGAGTACCTTTAGGTAGGAGAGCACCTCTAGGTGGGAGAGCACCTCTAGGTAGGATAGTAGCGTTCTAGGGGTTTTGTTTTAAATTAAAGTTGCCTTCTAAAGAATACGGGTTGGTTCTGGGTTTCCGTAGTTAATGTATAATCTTAGCTTCCGTTTATACTAGTTCCTCTATACTAATAATAACGGCCTGGATATTACTGGTAATTAGGTTACTATTTTTAGTAACATATACCCCATTCCTATAGAGGAAGTCTTGAAAATTCTAAACAATATTAATATTGCTAAGTGCCTAGGTGTTGGCGGTCCATCCTACAAAATCTTCCCTGAAATATTCCCACAGCTATAGATTGGCGTAGTGTCTACTTTAGTAGAATATAATACGGTGTAGGAGAAAGCTATTAACTTGTTTTACGGTACAAGTTATTATATTAAAGGTAAATTCGTCCCAATTTTCATTAATGAGTTTTGCGTATAAAGCTACCCCTAGTGGTAAGGAGTCTTCCCAGTTGTTTAAGGTAGGCGTAGCCATATTTTCGGAGGGAGGGAAGTGTTATTAGTATAGGGATTATCATTTGGTACGCGTTCGTTATTTAATACGCGTTTGTAACGTATATTTGCGATTATAGGGCTTAGGACCAGTTCTGGCCTTAAATCGCGAAGACTTATAAAGCGTGTTGTTCTGTATAATAGACGCAAGAATCTATAATCTGGGAAAGGCTTAGGACCAGTTCTGGCCTTTAGATCCTTAGATTCGTGGAAGAGTTCTATTTAAGGTTTAGAACTAGTTCTGACCTTAAAAGACAGCTTCCTCTAGCACGAGTAGCACTGGTATAGTGGCTTGTCTCTTCTTGGTGGAATACCTAGCTGTTCTATGGTATAATAGTAAAGTTAACTACTAATCAGTGTTGGTTTCACAAGGTAATATCACATAGCTGCAGGTTGTAGCTAGTATGATATTATTGTTCTTCTTTTCCTCCTGCTTGAGGAAGGGTGAGGAGCTTAAGGCTCCTCGCCACGCTAGTGCCGCGGCAACACGTAACAGCAACTTGCCTGTATTCCCAACAAAAAGAATTCTATAAAGACTATTCTTTGTGGCCTGCTTTAGCTGGATAGACATAATATAAAGGTAAATAATTGCTACCTAATACGAATATATAAAATACAATAGTAGGAAACTCAAAATTAAAAAGAACTTAAAATATATTATAACGCTTATAACGCGATAAGTTATAAGTTCTTAACTAAATTAAATTATTTTGGACCTTTGGCTAAAGGGGGGGGTACTGTAATAGGACTAGCCCAGTTATAATAGGAATGTCTTAGTAAAACACTTAATAGATAAATTCTAACGCTTTAATTAAATTCTGCTAAATTCTGCCAAGTTAATTAAATTCTGCCAAATTCCGCTGACTTGATTAAATTCCACTAAATTCCACTAATATAATGGAATTTGGTTAAAACCTGTTAAAACCCGCGTGCATATGTGCCCACGCGTCTGCTGCTAAGACTCCCAAATATTTAGTTACAAGCTTCCTATATTCCTTTCTCTTCTTTACGCAACGTCTTGTACTCTGCAAGAGCTATATACCCTTAGATTTAGATAGAATTTATATTGTTCCTTTAAATCTTCCCTAAAGCCTCTTTACGCCCTTACACTTATAGAGCTAACCAATTAGGATTTTCCATGCCTAGTATAGAAAATCGCTATTAGCTCGCTTGCCACTAGCGCCTTAGCGACCCCTTATATCTTATTAGTCTTTAATAGTCTCCTTCTCCTTCTTCTCCTTAGCTTAGTATTTTTATATAGTAGCAATCTACAAGCTTTAGTTTAGAAGCATTTATATAAGCCCGTTATATTATACTAAGCTCTCCCTATATTACCTAAGAAGGCCTTAATAATATCCTACCCTAAAAAAAGACCTTTGTCTATAATAACGCGTTAACGCGTTATACTTAGATATTAAAGAAAAAACTTATACTACTATACCTAAGAAGGCCCTAATAATATCCTATATTATAGGCTAGACTATACTTAACCTATACCCCTAAAAGAACCCTAGAATTAAAACTAAATTATATAATTTTAATAAACCTTAGAAAGCTAATAATAGCACCTAAAGTAAGCTTATTTAAAAGACCTACCTTTACCTAAGAGAAATATAAGATCTAGTTAGGATTAAAAATTAAAGATAATAACGACGTTATAGGCATATATAAGCAGATTTATACCCTTATAGCCAATTAGAAGGTTAGTTGTCTTTAAGCCTAAAGGATATAAGAGACTCTAAAGGAGATTCTAAAAAGCCTTACTACCTTATAAAATAGCCTATCCTCCCCTTTATAAAGCCTTAGTTAACCTATTTACTTAACCAAATATAATATACTAGAGAGTATAGATATAATAATAAAGTAACTAAAGTCCATTAAGCTCTCTAACCCTCTACTATTATTAAATAGTATAGATCTAACCTTTAAAAACTAAAGAATTTGGGTATAAGGAAAGATTTATATTAACTATAACTATTTGCCCTCTAAAGAAGCTAAAATGCCCTACCTCTTTAATTAAACTATTAGGGATGCTTAGTAATACATCTAGGCTAAGTTTAAGAATAAGTTACCTATTTGGTTTATGTTTATTAATAAGATAATATAGCATCTAGCTACTATCTATATTAATTTAAATAAAGTATAGGATGCCTATTATAACTATAACCGCCTAATAATAAAATTAAATTAATCCTTTACTAAGTTTTAGACCTAGTTCTTATACCTAGCAGGTAAATGCTAAGTTCCCCCTAAGAACTACTGTTTAGACCTATATAATAAACTAATAGTCTAACTATAAGAGAAGATTATAGTAGCTTTAGATAATCTACTAACCTACTAAAGACTTATAGCCTAATATTTATTGCTAGATTTAGAACTAAAACAAATTAATACTTATTTTAATTAACTAAAGTAGTCCTATAGCAACCGGAACCTATCCGCTATACTAATAGAAGCTAGCGTTAGAAGATAAACTATAACTGCCCTTATACTAAAAGCGGTTATAACTATATACCTATAAGCCTCGCCTAACTTACCACGCACTATATTTTTAGTTAATGCTTATTATAATACCCTAATTAACCCTGCTATGGTTACGTACTTTAATTATAAAAAAAATAGTTACTTTACTACGTCCTACTTAGAGCTAAAGGATATAGGTAATATTAAGGAGATAGAGGAAGAAGAAATATCTAATAAGTTAGGAAAAGAAGAACCCTAAGGAAAAACTCCCTCCTAGGGTATCTTATTAATCTTAAAGGGATTAATTTAAGTTAGCTAATAAGTGGAAAATACTTTATAGTTCTATATATAGTATCTTAAAATAGATATAGAGTTAATATAAATGCCCTTATTAGCACTAGAGTAAATAGCTTTACCTTTATAAATACTACTTATATAAATAACATTGCTAAGTTCTTAAATATAAATACTACCTAATTAGAGAAGCCTATTTAAGTAAAAGGCTATAATAGCTAAGCCGGTAAGCCGGTTACCTATATCTTAAAGCTATATATTACTATTAATAGACAATATTAGTTTAGTATCCCCTTCTGTATCCTAGACCTAGGGTCCTATAATATAATCCTAGGCCAAAAATAGATATTCTACTTTAATATTTAGTTAAATATATAATAAATATAGTTTATCTAGCTAGAGAATAGACTAAAACTACCCTCCTTTATTAGAGAAATTCGGACTAATTATAAGATATTAGCTGTAAAGGCTAGCCTTATTTACTAATAAAATATTAAAAACCGCGACTTAGCCTTTGCTTAAAAAGATGCCCACTATAAGGCTAGTAAAAATTTTATAATAATAATAATACTCCCCTAAAGTACTATAGTTAAGAAGAACTCTACTTATAAAAGTAAAATAAATAGTAATATAAACAACTTCTAAATTATAGAGATCTAGCTAATATAGAAGAGGACGTACTAATAGGATATAAAAGATAACCTTTAGAAGATATAGTAAAAGCTAAAAGGAGTAAGAATAATACTAATATACTAAAAGCCCCTAAGGCTATGGACACCCCTACTACTATATAATACCACTATAGTAGATATCGCGGTAATTAGTATTATAGGGTTTTACTTTAATATATATTAAAAGGATAATAAAGTTTTTATAACTAGCTTATATAAAATTAACTAGATTATTAATAAGAAGGAAAAAGGGCTAGTAGAGGAAACTAATAAAGAACTAGTTAAGCGCCTTCTCCTTACTTACCTTTTAAACCATAGAGACGCGTTCTTAAAAGTAGCTTTAGATATACTTGTCAGATAATTCAGATAGAGCTGCTCATTAATAAAATGGGTTAATTGATTGATGATCTTGACTTGATTGTTAATTGATGTCTCGTTTGTTAACCCTAGGCCCCTAGGGCTCTATAAAGAGATTTACAATACACGTGCCCCATACACGTGACTCGTGCGCGTGTCCCACGCCTTAGAGAATATAGATTATCTAACACACCCCCTTAGCTTTAAGCTCTTTAAGGTTAAAGCTAACCACCTTCTCGTGCCCGTTAATGTGTTAATTAAACTATAATCTTATCTAAATCCTTCCTTCTCGCCCTAACCTTCTCCCTTAGGTCCTCTAGTTGCTTCTTCTCATCCAGCCGCTCCTTAATATCCACCATTCTAACTAGGTTAATAAAGTTCTGAAACCTCTACTTGGGCAGGGCCTTTGTAAGTCCATTGGCGATTATCTCCTTTATTACTTTCCATTGAAATACCACTTATCTTATTGCGTATTCTTAACGCAACAAGTATTAATAGATATTAACGTGTTAGAGAGTCGATAATTAAGGGCTTATTTAGTTGCTTTAAACATCCTACTAGTAAAGATAGCTTCTTTTGCTGTCTAAGATAGGGCTAATAACTTAGCTTCTATGCATAACGTAGTCACTATATCCTGCTTATTTGCTCTCTATGCAATCGGTCCCCTAAATAGCTTTATAATATATCTTTACAAGCTCTTTCTGTTAACGGAATTGTCCGCAAATAATGCATCGCTGGCATAGATAAATAATTGCGCTTCACCTCTACCGTCTCTTCCGTTGTCTCATTCTTCGTTGCGTATTCCTTTATCTCTCCCTTTCCCGTTCATTCCTTCTTTATCTCCCCTATAGTAGATTGCTCTACTCCTTATGCTATACAGGTACTGGTCCCTAATATAGCATCGTAGAAGCTGCTTCTCTTAGTAGGGATATAGGACGGACTAGTAGGTCTGTATTAGGGGACAGACGTGTTAGACGGATCAATTGGTGATTGGTAGGGAGGAGTTTAGATTCTACTATAGGAGTATCCGGAAGACGCCCTATAAGATCTATCTTATACTAGTTAGCTATCTTCTTAATATAGGCTTCCTAGAATAGCTACAAGAGCCTCTAGCTACAATTACGTAGCATATAGATTCCTAGGAACCATTTTAGCTCGCTAAGGGTACTTATCTGGTATTCCTTACTCAGCTCCTTAATTACTTCTTAAGCTTTCTTATCTGTCTTTTAGTAGCAGAAGACAATATCGTTAACAGATAACTTTATTAAGATTATACTGGACACACGCGTTAACTACATCTATGTCATCTCTAGGTCAAATTTTACGGTAGTGGCTATAGGGTCCGGTTATCGTACTCGCCAATACAGTAGCTCTTGTAGGTAAGTCTTATTAAGCTAAGGATCTACTGTCCCTTTGCATGCTTTTTTAATAATTACACCCCCTAAGCGTTTGGCGGTACCGTTTTAAGCTTAGGTATATAGCGCTAAAGGCTTAAATGTAACCCCTTGGCGCTTCCTTAAGGTCAGTCTAGTTAGGAGGTTAAGATAGGGTTTATTAATATTCCAATCCAAGAACCTTTGTAAGACCTTATAGGTCCTAGATGACCTAGACGAAGATGCCGTAGTTATGCATTACCTTTTATATCTGGACGAATGTCTCTTAACGATACTCTGCGCTTCTGTTAGCGGCGTAGCAGTTAGCTTGTATTAAACACTAATAAACTCCCTAGTTGGATATATTTTAATAGTCTATTATCCGTGACGTTCTTCCATTTAGCATAGGATTATGTCATCCTTTATTATCCTAGTAGTACCCTTATTTTTAAAGTAGACGGAACGACACTAGATTTGTGTTAAAGTCCGTATAAAAGGCAACATCCTTAAGACGTAGGACTTCCTTACTTTTGTCTTGTTGTTATTAAGCTTTGTCTTCTTATTTACGTCTGATTTTAGCAACTAGATTAGTAAGATCCTTATTCTATTCTACCTTCCTTAGTGCCTTTTTAATATAAGTATCTCCGATCATAACTCCTGCAGGTCTCTTGTCTTTAAATAAATACCAATAGTCCCAAATGGAGTGTCCTCTTATTCCGCACGCTAGGCACTTAGGTATTAGCTTCTTGCAGGACATCTCCTTATCCACCAGTGTTCTAGCTCTCTTTAAGTAGCTCTTGCGTACTAAGGCCTTTCCTCTTTGTGAACCTTTAGTAGTACTAGAGTAATCCTTAATGGCTTGCTCTGCGAAGTCTACATTAAAGGTACTCCCTTCTATAGTAGTATTGGCTTTCTCTAAGGGTATTCTAAGTCCTTCTTGCAGCTCCTTTGCTACTCTATGGTATTTAGAAGATCTCAACTTCTAAGGGTTATTTAACTCAGTAGTATACTTTATACAGTAGGCGTTACTAAAAGGTTAAATAACTTCTGCCAAATCTTAAAGCCAGATTTTATCTAACATTTAAGGGATCTTATACTTCTCTCCTAGTACTATTACGTGTTCCCATTAATCTAGCTATTAGTTTAATTTTAATAACTATTTAAACCCCTTAAGGGCTTCCGTGTACTGGTATTATACCTTCTTCTTAATAAACAACAAGGTAGGTTTTATGTTTTCCTTTAGCTAAGATAGCCATTCTTTAACTGTTAAGGAAGGGTTAAGCAGTAGCTTCTTCTAAATTAATACTATAGACGTAATCTAGGTGCGGATCTGTTAAAGACAATCTTCCTATCTTAGGAAATACTTTATATCCTAGTCGTAGTATTATCTACTATTCTTATACGCTTTCTATTAATTCGTCAAGAGCTATGCATATAAGGTTACATTCTCATTAAAATCTGTAACCTTTAGATAAGGTGGTTTTTTAAGTAGACCTTTTTAAGGAGCTTCTGTGTCTAGGTTAATGTGGGCCCAAATTTACTGATCTATAAGGGCTCGGAGTTGCTATAGCTATTACTCCCAGTCTTCTAGCTTATTGAGGATAATTATTATTAATGAACTTATTAGTGGAGTTATTTGACTAATAGGCAAAGGAGGAATTAAGATGGTATTTTGTTATTGGGATCATCCTTATTATTAGGATCGTCCTGTAACAATTAAGGTAGGATTTCTTGTGGAATCTCGTGGAATCTCGTCCTTTGATAATTGAGGTAGGATTTCTGTCAGAGTCTACGTCTTAACGATAAGGTGTCAGAGTCTAACGATAAGGTAGAATTTCTTCAAATAATTAAGTAATAGCTGAATAGCTTCTTAAGTCGGCGGACCAGGCTTATAACTGTCAGATAATTCAGATAGAGCTGCTCATTGATAAAATAGGTTAATTGATTAATGATCTTGACTTAATCGTTAATTAATATCTCATTTGTTGACCCTGGGCCCCTGGGGCTCTATGAAGAGATTTACAATGCACGTGCCCCGTGCACGTGACTCGTGCACGTGTCCCACGCCTTAGAGAATACAGATTATCTGACAATACTACCTCCCTACTAAACCTATAATTATAAGATTTAGTTAAAGGCTAATAACTTTTTAGGCTATAGTCCCCTTTACTAGCAAACTATAGAAGAACTAAAAGCTATAAAATAGTTATAAGGTGAGGATGTGGATAGGGAGTCCAATAATAGAATAATAGGGTATATTGTATAGACAGATAAATCCTTAAGGGAAAAGGAGGAGTCTATATGCGAGGTAAAGAAGGGTTTTCCCTAGGTATATGCAGCGCATATACCTTACAGGCGAGTCACCCTTAAGTTGCCCTAAAGTCGCCTATACCTTATAGCTATATAACTATCTACTTAGGTTTTACCTAAAAATGCCCCCTCCCTTTAAAAAGGATTGTCCCTAATCCTTTATATACTTAAGCCTTAATAAAACCCCATAAAAAACTGTCGGTAGATATTCGTTTCATGTATCACGTACATAGAGCACATGATCTACGCGAGACGCGTATATATATCATCAAGACGTGTAGATAGAACGAGAAGAATCCAACTACACACCGCACTGCATGTATATTACGTCTATTGCACTGTGTTAAAGCATACCAACACTAATCAGTAAGCGCGCACAGATTAGGAAACACGCAGATAGCTTAGAAGACAGTTATACTGTCCACCTTACAGCAGATTAGAAGATAGTTGTACTTATCCACCTTTCGTATTAGCCTATTTCAGTTAAAGAGAAGAAGAGAAACCACCTAGGAGTACTTATCTAGTATCCACGACGACTTCTAGATATCTCGTTCTATCTATTTTAGAAGAATTACTGCGTAGAACACCTTACCCTACTTAATAACTCAAACCGCCCCTAAACTACCTCTTTAACCACCTCCTTAACCGCCTCCTCAACCGCCCCCCTACCTTTACCTTATAAATCGAAACACCTTACCTTACCCGAATAATATATAAAACATAAGATATTAGGAACAGAGAAAGACTGGGAGGAAGAAGCAACCAAATAGGAAGATAGAATTAACTTAACGGAAGTTACCAAGGACGAGCTAACCAACTACGTATAATACAAGATATACGTATATATGGAGATATACAACCAGATAGACTTAATACTCTAGGAGTCGTTCTAAGGAGATTTTAAAGACTTTACAGTTAACATCTTTACGAAAATCTCCTTACATTGGCTTCAGAAACTACGTAATTGTATAAATATTAGAGGAGTATGGGTTAATGCTAACTATAAATAAGGCAAATCACTTCCCTAGTCCTTATATAATATAGCACAAGAAGAAGACTAAATAGAATAGACTAGAGAAAAGATAAATGCACTTAAGGATAAGTTCAGCACTAGTATTAAGTTAAGACGTATTAAGTACTATAAGACACACGGAACCCCGGAGGAGCGACAAGTAGGACGTTCCTTAGTGCCTATACTTCCCGCTATACCTTAACATACGACTACCTCTACCTTTATACCATCTATCACACCTTAACCTGCAATAATAACATAGCAACTCTATATACAACCTACGGACGAGGAGAACCGCCCTATTACTATAACCGGCTATGGCAAGAAAATTGCGAATGCAGCTAAGATATACACAGAGGAGCAGAAATACAGTGGCATAAATAAAAGCCTTAACTATAAATTGACAATATTCTATAACATCTGTAATCAAGCGGACGTACCCCAAGAAGCTTACCTTAAAGTATTCCCTACTATACTAAAAGGACTAGCTTTAGACCACTTCTATATAAACCAACTATCCCACTTACTATTTACTAAAGCTTGCAAACACCTTTAGAATTTCTTTAAATGACTAGGATTTTAACGCAAGAACCTAGACAAGTGGAATACCATTACACTTACAACAGTAATGGCAGAAAATATAGACAAATTTATAAGCGAATGCCTTTAATTGCTAATCCATAGACTTTATCAATTATAGTATGGCTTTAGACCTACCTTATAAACCATGGACTTCCTTTATAACAAAATCGTCACTTCTTGCCAGGGAATACTAGTATGTAGATATACAGTCTCTAACCCACTGGATAACCTTGGAGCCCTTATTAATAAACTTTAATCGTCCATTATAGCATACGAGAAAGAGCATGTAGAGAAGATATAAGCTTTCTTTACAGACCAACAATTCTATAGAAGAGATAACAACTATAACTATAACAACTGTAACAACCGCAGTAACCCCCTGTATAACCGCAACTAACAGAAACTACGTTGCTTTATATATAACAGGGAAGGATGTCGCTTATAGAAACATACTAAGGAGGAATAAGAAGAGTCCAAGACTAAGTTTAAGAATAAGTTTAAGAACCGCTTCCAGAAGCAAATAAAGCAATACATTATAGACTACAAAGGCAACAACAACAAGGACAATGATGAGGATAATAAGATCACTAATATATTTAACGCTTTGGTAATTAATATAGACCCCAATACTCTACTAAACAAGGACAACCAGACCACAGTATACTATACTTTATACAGTAAAATCGAACTAGATAATGCAACCGCTATAGCTTTAGAACTGGCTAATAGAGCTTATAGCCACGCAGTCACAACCATTGATACTATAATAGATGCATTCACTACTAACACAGACCCATTTGCGTATAATATAATCTTACGCTACACCTCTATAAAGTTTATAGGTGTAATGATTGATACTAGAGCCTCTAAACGTTCTATAGTAGGATATGGTTAGTTTTTTACACTTTAGAAGATTAATAAAGTACAGTTAAACAAGTCCACGAGAGGCACAGTTAGTGTATAGTTTAGAATAGGTTCTACATCTTCTATTAGTTCTATTAAGATAGCTGCACTAATAGGTATAGTAAAGTTCTATATTATTAAAGTTAATACCCCTTTCCTACTTTGCCTAGCGGATATAGATAACTTATAAGTGTACTTTAATAACCTAAAGAATGTCCTAATAACCCCCTTAAAGACCATACCAGTCGTACGCCAATTCGGATACCTGTTTCTACTATAGGATACCTCGTTGCACGTATTTATTACAAAGTCTTTTAACTAAAACCCATGCTATTTAACTAATATAGAATTGCGACGCCTACACCAACGCTTTAGACATCCATTAGTAGAGCAACTTAAAAGAATATTGGACCGCGCTGGCTATGAAAACGATGCTAATTGCAAGACCCTTAAGCATATCACCCGCTACTGCTTATACTGTTAAAAGTACGGAAAGTTACTAGGCAGATTCAGATTTACCTTAAAGAATAACATTAATTTTAACTACTATATTATTGTTAATATTATATACATTAACAGCAAGCCTATACTTTATATTGTTAATAAAGGCACCCGATTTCAAATAGGTAGATAGCTATAGAATATTAGCGCTAAGCATATATGGGACATGTTACGAGCGTATTAGATTAACACATACCTAGGCCCCCCAGATATAATTACACACGACGTAGGAAAGAACTTTATTAGTAGAGAGTTTAAATAATACGTGGTTAATATGGGCACTACTATAAAGAGCGTACCGGTTAAAGCTCACGACTTAATTAGCATAGTAGAGCGTTACTACGGCCCCTTGCAATGTATATACCATATTATTACTTCCAAAATACCAGGAATTGATAAGGATATAGTACTGTAAATAGCCTTTAAAGCAATTAACGACTCCGCAGGACCAGACGGCCTAATACCCACGCTATTAGTATTTAGAGCGTACCCCCAAATAACAGACTCCGACGCACCTTTACCTATAGTAATATAGCGTGCAATTGCATTTAGGAAAGCCATAAAGGAAGTAAAGAAAATATAAGCGGAACGCCAGGTCGCAGATATACTTAATATATATAATAGCCCCAATACTACCGCAATTTATAACCTACCCCTTAACTCTTTAGTACTGGTTTAGAGAGAAGGCAATATAGGACAACCTAGATACTAGGTAGGACTATACAACCTACTAAATATTAAAGGAGAAATGTGTGCTGTTAATCTACCTAGCGGCCCTACAAAGTTCCGCAGCACTGCTGTTAAACCATACTTAACAGACCCTAGAAATATTTAAGTTAAAGATATTTAAGATAACGGCACCTAAGTTAATAATATTTAAGTTAACAAAACTATCTGTACATACAAACCGTCCACAGAAACCGTCTCTATATAGAAACCGTCCCTTACTAAAACTAAAGAAGCACAACTACCTTACTAAGGAAGAGGAAGACCCCGCAAGTATCCCCCTCACATTAATACTGCCGACATTACTGTATTCTTGTAAGAGGATAGCAACTATAAGCAATTTAAAACGTCCCGTTAAAAAAAAATTATAGGACTAATTAAAAAGGGTATATTTAAGATAATTAACCCTTAGGACGTACCTATAGGAGTTAAAATCTTTAACTTATAATTTATAGATAAGATTGTCGGGAATAAGGCAAGCGGTCGTTACGTAACGCCGCGGCACTAGCGTGGCGAGGAGTCTTAAGCTCCTCGCCCTTCCTTATTTCTAATACAATCAAGCTTATTAACCAACATCACTATAACCTACTTAAGTAGTCGTTATTGGTGAGTTACCCTGTGTGACCAATACTAATCAGTGGTTGAACATACAGTCAACCACAGAGCAGCTAGGTTATCAACAGAAGAGATAGTCTCGTGCAGGGGTTCCCGGCGATACTGTGCTACCTTAGGCTTACGGAAAACTAGTAATAGAAGTGTTACTAAGTACTAGGAGATATTAAGTTGCGTCTATTACGCAGAACAATCGCGTTTACAAAGATTTAGTTAAGTACTTTAGGTCAAAAGTGTTACTAAACCTAGGGTCCTAAGTTAACGTCCAAAACGCGTTAACTACGCCTTAAATTGCCTACCTTTTAACAGCAAACCTACAAGATCCTACAAAGCCGAAAATCCTACCTACCTTTGACGTACAATACCCCGTTAATTCTACTCCTATTATAGCGTTAACCTACCTAAAGAAGTACAAGAACGACATTAACCCAGAGACATAGGACAAAGACATTGACCCTATAAACGCCAAGCAATAGGACCTAAACGGATTCTTACTATACTATATAGCATAATACACAGATAGCGAATACAACAATACTATGCTATAGTATTATATAAAGGAGGACTTTGTTGGATAGATAAAGGAAATATAGGCCCTCGTAAAGAAGAATATTATATAAGACTTCCATAACTTCCTTTAGGAGAACGGAGTATTTGTCCCTATAGATGGAGACATTATTAGAGATAATATTTAGGAGCAAGTTATTAACGCAAAAAAAGAGCACAAATGGACTCCACAAGAGATTAAGCACTAACTACATAATATAAAGAAGCTTAACTCACAATAGAATCTAAATAATATACTAATAGAGACACGTTCTAATTCCATTGCTCTAGGCACGAGTTTTTATATACCGTACCTATTGCTCCCACTAATTTAACCCGTAACTTTAACTACTGCCCCCTAAGAGCAAGCGCAAGACCCCCTTGCTTTATAATTTAATAACCTTTAAACTCTGCCATAGGAAGATTAGGTACTACGCCATATTCTATTAAGCTTTGCATCTCTACTGCAGCCTATAAAGTAATCCCTACCTTAATCTCTAATGCAATTTTAACGTGGCCTAATACCGCTTAGAGGCACCTTAAAAATGCTTACAGAGCTTACAAAACTCTATTTAGACCAGGAGAAAAGGTTTAGCGGGAAACTATATAATATCCTTAATTTAAAGCTACGTATCTTCTATAACTATTGCTAGAAGGTTAAACTGGAACCTAACTAATATTATAATACTTATTCTATTATACTTAAGGGCCGCGCCAGTACCTTCTATTATAATCGTTTAGTAGGAAAAGGATACGATTTTAACCAAATAATATATAAGACAAGATGCCACTTTAAAATAGAAGAGAATAAGCAGCAGTATATATTAGAGTAGAGAGAGACTACCTTCCTAAAAATTATTGCTATAAACCTAGATGCCTCTTAACTTAACTGTCTTTAAAAGCTCTTTAATCGACTTTAGATAATTCAGCGTGGTTTATTTAAATTATATTAAGAGGACTTTAGCCTATACGATTAAGTTATTAGCGTATACTAAGGTATTAAAGAATATAACCTTACCCTCTTTAATCCTGCAAATATTTATAAAGGAGTGTGTGCTTAATTAAGATCCTTTATTAGCACCGCTCTGCGCTCTTAAAAAGTATAGTAATTTAACGCCTAACCCTAACCTACTTTAATCAACCCAACCGACTAATATAATTATAACTGGACTAATTAAATATATAGTAGCCGGGGTAGGGGATACGGTAGAGGGTATAATTAACATCAACTATAAAGCAATTGTAGAGGTCCTTATGGAGGTTTATCTTAAAACAATTAATAGAAAAAATGCTATATTTATAAAAAGCTAAATTGCTAGTTAACTAGGCACCCTCTTAATAGACAAAAGGAGGTATATAATAAGTTTCGCTAAAGCGCATAAAACGTTAGAAATTATAAAGTTACTATAGCCTACTTCTAAAGCTTCCTGGTTTAATATAAAGGCGAAGAAGATCTTAAGGGTAAGGTTAACAAGGCCAAATAGCTCCTTATAGATATAGAAATTAAGGACTACTCTCCCAACCAATACTTTACCAAGTATAGTAAGGTAAATAGTATATAAACTATTACTGTCCTTAATAACTAATCTACGCTCTATTCTGTTATAAAGTTAGATATTTTTAATAAGCTAAAAGAAAGTTCTATATTCTCTTTTAATAATAGATACTTAGCGAACGTCTTCTATAGTATTATGCCAGATACTGGAGCCACAGGAGTATCTATAGCAGGAGAACCTTAAGTTTAAGCTCTTTAGCAGCTTAATAGCTCTATTTAGATCAACCAATTAATAGTAGGCCAATATATAATTTGCTTTAGCAAGGGTACTATAATCTCTCTCAGCACAATTAAGGTCCAAACTCCGTTAGGATATATTACTTTCTATATTATTCCTATAAACACCCCATTTCTATTCTGCATCCAAGATATAGATAAGTTAGGCGTTAAGCTTAATAACCTTAAAAATATACTTGTTTAGGGAGAGAATCGGGTGCCCATTATACACAAGTAGGGTTACCCTTAGTTGCTCCTTTAACAGCCAGAAAGGAGCGTTGCTTAAAGCTATTTAACTAAGTTAGAGTTACGTTAACTACACCGTCACTTTAGTTACCTATTAGTTTATAGATTGCTTAGGGTTCTTTAGCAAGCAGGTTATAAAGTTAAAGCTAAAACAATTAAGCATCTTATAAAGTACTACTATTACTACCAAATAAACCAGAAGTCCCCTGGCCGATTTAAGTTTACCCTTAAAGATAACTATAACTTTAACTTTTGTATTATTATTAATATTATATATCTTAGCGGTAAGCTAGTACTCTAAGTTATTAACCTCTTAACTTTCTTCTAAGCCGCATGTTTCCTAAAGGATATATTAGCTAGGAACGCATAGAATACTCTTTAATTATACTAGATTAATATCTACCTAGGACCCCCTAATTAAGTTATTTATAATATAGGAAGGAACTTCTTATCTATAGAGTTTTGGTAATAGGCAAAGGCAATAGAAATTAAGGTTAAGGAAGTCCCTATTAAGGCACATAATAGTATTAGAAAAGTAGAACGATATTACACACCATTATAATAAGTATATAAGATTATTTCTTTAGAACTAGAGGGTGCTAGCAAAGAGCTTATCTTATAGATAGCTGTTAAGGCTATTAATAATTCCGCTAGCCCAAATAGGCTTATACCTATATTACTAGTCTTTAGCGCCTACCCTTAAATAACTAATAATTCTCTACTATCCCTATCCGTTACGCAACAAGTGGAGGCTATTCACAAAGCAACAAAAGAGGTATGACGTCTCTACGCTACGCGCCAGGTCAACGCACTAAAAATAAGAAATAGCCTAAATACCTTAACTACGCTTAATCTACCACTCTAATCTAAGGTACGCGTATGGCGTAAAAAGGGAGGATGGTTAGGCCTACATAAACTTATTATAATTAATAGTTAGACTTATACTCTTTAAATACCCTATAGACCTACTTAATTCCGCTTAACCGTTGTTAAGCCCTACTATAGAAACAACGGTTCTAAGCCTTTATAGAATGCCCTAGAGGATACCTTAGAGGAGAACTATAATTAATATACTCTAGAAGGCGACTATAATCCTAATATAATTATAGCAGATATACCGCAACTATAACGCGGTAGAGGTCGCCTAAAGGGATTATAAAATTGCTAATACCTTGTTAATTTTGAAGAGCAATTTGTTACCACTATTAAGAGTAAAAATAAGTTATTAATGGCCTTTATAACAGCTAAAGAGAAGGCTAACTTTAAGCTCATAAAACAGCTCTAAAAGGAAGGCCGTATTATAACTCTAGGAGCTCCTTTCTAAGTATCTAATAAGTAGGAGATTAACGGTCTTATTACAAGAGGAGTCTTTAAATTTAAGAAGTATAACCCTACTAAGTTTAATAGAGTTCACATCTTTAAGTTAAGAATAGTTAATAAGATTAAGGGTAAAGCTATTAATACCCCATTTAAGAAGTTAAGACTGGTTATTTAAGGTTATAATAATAACAGCAAGGAAGTAATTCTTACGCAATCCCCTACAATTTAATAAGCTAGTTAGTGAGTTATTATTGCGCTAGCTCCCTCCTTAATAAAGAATAGAATAGCGGTTTATTTATAAGATATTACTTAGGCCTATACCTAATTAGAGACGCGCCTTTAGCGCTTAATACTAGCATACCTTTTAGAGCAAATTCGCTACTAATATCCCAAAGATATAATTATGGTTATACTTAAGCCATTATATGGAATCGCAGAGGCAGGAACTTATTAGTAGGCTACTTATAGCAAGCACTATAAAGAGAAGCTCTTAATAACTACTTCTATATTTAATCCCTGCTTCCTTATTATAACTATAGGAACTCCATTCGGAATTATTAGCATGCAAATTAATAATATAACTATCTTAGGAGACGACCAATTCTTAGCTCTTAAAAAAAATAAGCTAGTAAAGGCAAATCTTATAGCAAAGCTAAAGGAAAAGCTTAATTTAACAACACTATTACTTTTTAATAGATGCATCCTCTCCCTAAATAAGGATTCTATTGCTTTGCGCCAGAAAGATCAAGGTAAGAAGATTAACGTTATTAACATTAATTCTCCAAAGTAAGGATACGTGGAGTAATGCGCTTATAGAGCTTATGTTGCTTCTATCTATTAACCTAAGGCTTTATTTAATCTCTCTATTGCCGCTTAACACTAGGAACTAACTAAGGATAATATCCTTGCCCTAAATAAGCGTCTTTCCTGGCAAATAAACCATCTTAATTGGGGACTACTCTATGTGCTTATTAATCTTCCTACCGCTAAGCTCTTTGTATTTGTTAATAGATTGTTTATAAATAATAAAGATTTTAGCTCCTAGCTAGGATATAAGATTATTATTACAAATAAATCTACTAGAGAGAATGACTTTATAATCTATAGCAATCTTATCTATTAGAGCTTAACTAAGAGCAAGTATGTTACCCAAAGCGTTCTAGCATTAGAGATATATAGAATAGTTAGCGGAGTTAATATGGTAATTGCAATTGGAACTACCCTAAAGATAATTATAGATTAACTCATACTTCCCATTATCCCTATAATCATATGCACCAATTTATATTCCCTCTATAAGTGTTTAGTTAAGCTTAGTACCACAAAGGAGAAGCGCCTTATAATTGATATTATAGCACTTTGGCAATCCTACAAACGGCAAAAACTCTTTAAGATTTAATAGATTAATAGCCAAGATAACCCGGCAGATGTAATAATAAAGGTAAACCTAAACAAGGCTCTAGAAACGTTTGTTAACACAAACACTCTACATATATAGGTTAAAGGTTGGGTTAAAAGGGAGTAGGAGTACAATAATCTGCAGACCCTAATTCCAACTAGCCAATTAGGATTTTCCATCCCCAGGATAGAAAATCGCTATTGACTCGCTTATAACTAGCGCCTTGGCGGCCCTAATACGATATGCACCTACAACTCCAAGCAAGAAAGCACCACGTGCTAAGATACAAATTTTAGAACAGCGAGACTTATATTACAATGGCAATAGTAGGTAGGAAGGATTGATATTTATTACGCTAGCCAAGCAGTATTTGTATATAGATGGCAACCACAAAAGAAGAGTTGCTAGTGTCGGGAATAAGGCAAGCGGTCGTCACGTAACGCCGCGGCACTAGCGTGGCGAGGAGTCTTAAGCTCCTCGCCCTTCCTTATTTCTAATACAATCAAGCTTATTAACTAACATCACTGTAACCTACTTAAGTAGTCGTTATTGGTGAGTCACCCTGTGTGACTAACAAAGATTAAGAACCCTAGTACTAATAAAGCCTTTAAGAAATTAAGACTCGTTATCTAAGCGTACAACAATCTTAAAAAGGGTATTATATTAACCTAGTCACCTATTATTTAACAAGTTAGCTAACGCCTTATTCTATACATCGCAGCAATACTATAAGGCAATGGTATATAGTTATACCTACGAGATATCTCTTAGGCGTATATCTAGTCTCTTATAAAGCTAAACTAAGACTTCTATATCTAACCACCTTACGAGTTGGGAAGCCAACTAGGCATCGGAAAGAACTCAATCCTAAAGGTAATTAAGCCTTTATACAGTATTCCAGAAGCAGGCAATCACTAGTTTATAACCTACTATAATCACCATATTAAAGAACTAGATATAAACTTATTAATATACAACCCGTACCTCCTATAAAGCAACACTCCCAACTACTTTAGCATTGTTGGCCTTTAAACTAACAACACTCTATTCCTAGCTAATACCACCTTTGTAGACACGGAGCAATAATATCTAGAAAAGGCTTAATTTCTTATAAAAGAGCGCGAGCAACTTACGGTTAAGCAATTACTTAAATTTAATAGATGCATCATCCAACTCTCTTAGGAAGGCAATATTATAATAACCTAGGAATACTAGTGCAAGAACCTAAATATGGTCTACCTAGGCAAAATAGCTACAACCATAAGCTTAAGAGGCATTGTCCGTAATGCACTAACTATAAAGGAATAATATATTACGTAACGCGCAAGAGGTGCATATATTACCTCTATATATTAACTAGAAGCTTCCTTTAACCTCTCTTTTGCCGCCTAGGTAATTAACCCTAAAAAAAAAGATATTACCGAACTTAATAAATAACTATAATTATAGATTAACAACCTAATAAGAGGCCTTATGTTTATTAAATTAGACATTAATATATTACGCCTACTTACTTTTACTAACGCCTTATTTACTAATAATAAGGACCTCTTATTACAAATAGGATATATACTGGTATTAGAGGACGCGTTATATAAGGCTAATATTATCCACTGGTTATTAATTAAGTGTAAGAGAGTTACCAGAAGCGTACTAGCCTTAGAACTCTACGCAATAGCCTACGGGTTTAACATTGGCGCCGCAATTAAGTTAACTGTTAAACAACTCCTACAGATTAAACTTCCACTTATACTTTATACTAACTTAAAATTACTTTACAAATGTCTTGTTAAGCTAGGCACTACATAAGAGAAACGTCTTATAATAGACGTTATGTGTCTTTATTAGTTATATAAGCGCAGAGAGATTACGGAAGTTAGGTGGATTAATAGTAATAGCAACCCTACTAACTTAATAACTAAGAGCAAGGCATCTGTGGCCCTTAAGAAGTTAATTAATACCAATTACTTAGAACTGCAGACTATGGAGTGGGTTAAATAAACAAACTTAGATTTGGCTTAGCGTTGTAATAGTGCTAAGGTACGCCACCTACCATATTCTACGGACCCTAAATTTAACCAGCCAATCAGGATTTTCTATCCCCGGGATAGAAAATCGCTATTGGCTCGCTTACTACTAGCGCCTTAGCGGCCCTCGCGATATATCTACCTACTACCCCTAACAATTCTTCTTCTTCTCCTTAGCTTAGTATCTTTATTAGATAGCAATTGTCACGGGATACCCCCGCGACACCTTACACACGTCTACCTGTTTCTACCAACTTAGCAATTGGAGACCAACCGCGAGCGGCAATCTAACGGCAATCTACGGCATTCTGCCATATTCTGCCAAGTCCACTAAATCCTGCCAAGTTCTACTAGGACCATTACCTAAATTCTATTCTACTCCGTGCATATATTAACTAAGCAACCAAGTTAACGATATATACCTTTTCTTCCCGTTTTCTTACCTTGTGCGAGCTATTACAGGCGTTATATAACAGGGATAGGATCAAAGGAGAAGCTACTGTATATTATGGACGGAAGAGCCAGTTATTGCGTATACGTTACGAATAACGGGAATGGTACGATTTGGTTTCCTTCAGAGTTGCTCTAGTGTCGGTAGATATTCGTTTCATGTATTACGTACATAGAGCACGTGATCTACGCGAGACGCGTATATATATCATCAAGACGTGTAGATAGAACGAGAAGAATCTAACTACACACCGCACTGCACGTATATTACGTCTATTGCACTGTGTTAAAGCATACCAACAAAAACCTTAAATAAAGAAAAAATTTGGAGGGGAAAGAGCGTCTTAATTTTGCGTATAGAGAGACAGGTAGTATATATATGCGGCGTAAGGATATTAAGGAACTTTAACCGGCGGTTAAAGTTATATAATTAGTTAGATTTACCTTGCTAAGACTCCCTATATTTAACTGAGCTAATAGCGATTTTTTATCCTTAGGATGGAAAATCCTAATTAGTCCGTTTAATAGGTAGAGCTAGTAGAGCTTAATACCGTTAGTAAACCAGAAATATTCTAAAGCTCGCTTATGTAGGTAGGTCGCTAGTACCTCGTAGGTAGGTTGTAGGTTATTTATATATAGCCAGATTTATAAACAGTAAGGCTATATACCTATTAACTCCACCGCTAACCCTACTTTAGCCTTATATTATACCGGCGTAGCGCCGTATATACTTTACGGGTAGGTTATAGGTTACTTATATACAGCCAGATTTATAGACGGTAAGGCTATATACCTATTAAATCCACCGCTAACTTATGCTTTAGCCTTATGCATTATCTATATAGTATATACATAAAATAGTATATAAGTTATTAGTATAGGTTACTACCCACGGGTTACTAGCAGGTTATAACCCCTAGTTAAATAGACCCCGGTTATAGATAAGCCTATTCTCTAATATATAAATAGTCTACTAAGCTAGTATAGAGTAACGGACTAGGTCTAGGAAGGGTGCTTTTTAAATTAAGCTTCGCTACCAGCGTGCGCCGTAGCCTTGCCTATAAGTCGCCTATAAGTTACCAGCATAGCTAGGTTGCGTTAAAGTGTAGCTTATATAGGATATTAATTAATTACGCTTTACCCCGTATATATGCTATAGTTCTTACTATAAGCGTTAACTTGTTCTTTAATCCTTTAGAATATCTTTTACTCTACTTTTATATAGGCTATATTTTAGCAATAGCGCTTACTTTTTGCCTGCGCTTTAGCTATAAGGCTAGGGTATCCCACTTACGGTACTTATCTAATAGTTATTAACAATTTTTAAGTTCTATCTCGTATTTCTATTTATTATACTTATTTAGCCATCCTAGCTATTTAATAAGGTACTATAGTTGTCTAGCACAATTCTAGTAGGTAATAATTACTTCTACTTCCTAGCTACCTTCCTTAAGCTCTTTTACTACTAAGGGTTAAAACCTAGGGCATAACCTATAAGGCTCTAGTAGGGAGATATAGAAGACTAGGTAGAGCTATGCCATAGTAGGTAGGAGCTTTAGCTTATATGCTTGCTGCCCTACGCGCTCTAGGATCTAAAACAGTTCTATAAACTTACAGTTAAACTTTTTATAGGGACGTTTTATATAAATATTTTTGGAGGAGAGTAGGTATAACGGCTCGAACTATTAAACAAATGTCTTAACAAAGACTTAAACAAATGCTTCCAAGGTGAAGCGAACAAATGCTATATTACGAAGATATTAAGGTAAGGAGCAAGAGAAGGTGGTAAGGCCACGTCTATATATATAAGCCAAGCCCTAAGCGAACCCCTGACTAGGTAACGCGCCCCAGCGCCGTCACAGCAGGACTTATTTACCGACGGCGAAGTACTTAGCCAGATAGTGATAATTATAGTATTTTGCCTAAAGCTTTTAGGCGTGCATTATTAACGCCGCCACTACCTTATGTGTAAGGCGCAGGCGTTATAGATACGTCTCTACAAGTTAGACATTTGTTAACTTAGACCCCTCCTTATCTTACTAGGCGTCTTAGACGCTGTCCAGGACTCCGTCTAGGATATTTAGTAGCTAGCCGTAGGCAAGCTTAATAGGGGAACGCTTTATTATGGTATGGACCTTAAAGTTATAGGTAAAGGCTACTTCTTTAAGTAGGGAGGCCTAATTAGACTATTCCTAGTTCGTAAATATATATAGGTATACCTTAAGCTCCTAGTTCTAACGCTCCGTCTAACTATTTATCTATAGGTAAAATATACTAGCGTCTATATGTTGCTTGGCAGTGTCCATCTCAGCAACGCACAATGCTGAGACCTCCTGCAATATTCGCGAATATCAAACGCAGTCACTACGTGGCTATTTCGCTTTCCAATATTATTTAAACTTATTAATATTCATTATTTATTCGTTTAAGAATTATTTTATAACGCTATTACCGCTTATAACCAACTGGGATATCTATACGCGTGCACAATCCTAACAAATAAACCTATCCGGACGATCTACCTTAACTACACCATCGTCTACAACCGTTACACCCTCCTCTATTAGTCCCATAATGCCGTCTGAAGCCGATATACACGCCGCTGCCGTAGAAGAGTGTGAAATTGCTAGAGAGTAAAGGGAATAAGCCCAAGATAAAAGAGAGATTTAGAAGTATAAGGAAGAGCGCAAAGCCCGCCTAGCGGAGGAGGCTCGCCAATATGAATACCACTAGGCTTGAATGGCTTAATTATAGTTAGGCTCGGCCGCTTCGGCCTTACAAGCCACCGCAACAGCTGCTACAGCTGATAACCTTAGTGAGCCTCTCCCTCCTAGCATAAAGTCGCTCGAACTCCGCCTTTCTAGTATTATAAAAAGGGATTACCTAGACATTTTTAAGGGTACCTTCGATCCAATAAACCTCGCCCACCTTTAAGTCTATACCTCTCGGATTGAGACCGTTAATAAGATATAGATTAAGAACGGTACTCTAGTTACAAGGAAGGTAAAGGTAAATAGGAAGCTATTTGCAAACAAAGGCGTTTGGTTTAAAGGCTTTACTAACTATATAGCTATTACTAGCACCCTCTATACATGCCTGCCAGACCTTATTGCTAGCATGCTTCTCTAGATAAATATAATTCGCACCTTATTAACCTAGTATGTCTAGGTAGATTACATACTTGATCTAGCACTCAACTATTATACCTTTGTAATAACCAATAGCTAACTAGAGCCCGCCAATTAGTAAATGCCAGCCTAGTATACAGCGCCATACCTTATGATGTCTAGTACTATTGGCTTCGCCCCCTTAAAGAGACCTAGGTTAGATACCTCTTATACTTCTAACACCTACTGTAAGTTTAATAGCAGAGGCTGCGATAATACAGCTTGCAAATACCCATATAAGTGCTTAAAGTGTGGTAAAGATCACGCCGTATTATCTAAAGCTTGCGCCTAGGAATAGCAAGGCGAACCTTACAAAGTAGGGTCTAGCCTAACTACAACATTAACTTTAATTATACGCCTAGGACCTAGGCCTAATACGTCGCCATTATTCCCTACCTTTATAGAGGTAGAGGCTCTCTACTACTCTCTATTGCCCCTAAGGATCTTAGCGTGGCACTCCCTTCTATCCAACTACCTAGGCAATCTACTAGCTATCCTAGTAGGCATCCTAACCTATAGCTGTAAAATAGGGGCCGAATCAGTCCCTACCCTAAGATCTTATAGGAACTATAACTCCTCTTAGGATAACGCCAACCTTATCTCTAAGAATATAACATCAGACCTTATAAAAGGACGTATTTAAATCGCGATAGGGCCTATTATAGTCTTACCTCTTAGCCTAGTGCCAAAATTGGATAGAGAATACCGCCGAATTTATAATCTCTCCTTCCCACTAGCATCTTTAGTTAATGACGCAATCCTAGAAGAATATGGAGCACTAGTATACACTACAGTTACCGCTATTTAGGCCCATATTATTTCTGCAGGCCGTAGATGTCTGCTACTTAAGAGAGATATTAAAGATGTGTTCCGCATAGTCCCCCTATCCTATAGGGCAAGAATATTAATGGGCTTCTCCTAGGAAGGTATTACCTACCAGGAATACTGCCTATCCTTCGGTCTCCAAACTGCGCCACTTATATTCAACCTCTTCGCGGAAGGCCTGCACTGGATACTCTATTTATAACTACCCTATAAGGTAGAACACTACCTAGATAACTTTATCTTTATCCTTACTAACCTAAATAACTTAGCGGCTGTTACCCAGACTTATATCTCTGTCACTAACTCCCTAGGTATCCCTTAAAATGGCTCTAAAGATATAGCAGGAACTGTTATTAAAGTCCTAGGATACACTATTAACACCATATAAATATAAACTTAATTGTCACCATAGAAATAATTACGCGCTATTAAAAAGGTCACTACCGCACTCTAATACGGCTTATTATCGTTCCTTTAAGCCTAGCAGCTTGCGGGATACCTTGCATGGTACGCCTATATAATTAGGCTTAGTTAATCTTACTCTAGATTTCTCTGGATTTTTATTACTGCTTAGCTAGAGACTCTGGCCAACAAGCATAAACCTAGGCGGTTTAGCACTAAGTTATAAAGTGACTTATATGTCTAGCTCGACCTACTTATTATAAGTAATAGGGTATTGTTTTTTAACAACATTAAGCGTACCCGCATTTATCTCTTTACTAACGCCTCTACCTAGTTTGGGTTTGGCAGCTTTTACTTCTTTAAGGAACTTAAACAGGAGGATAACTAGCAGTAGTACACCGCCAACCTCCCTTAATCTTAGGCGTTTAGCATATTGCCTAAGCCTAGTTAATAAGTAGACTATATTAATCTAAAGGAGATGCATACTATTACTTACGCATTTAATATATGGTCTACTAACTAGCAGCATAGCGCGCTATTTATTTACACCAATAGCATAGTAGTTTACCAGGGTATTAAGAAGACTATTATCCGTGGCATAGCAAACAAATCGCTCCGTAAGATCATGCTAGCTGCTATAGCTTACAATATTACAATATCCGCGAAGTGGATCCCAGGTAATTCGAATAACTTAACTAATACACTATTTTAATTTTAGGCCGCGACTATCCATTAGTTCTGCCCACACTAGGCCCTTAATTTACTACTACTAAAGCTAACAAGTTTTTAACTAGGTGCCGTAAACCTAACGGACTACTTACAACTACCTATAAACTTTAAGGATAATGTTAACGCGCTATCTAACCTCTACGTACTCCTTCTCTAGTATGGCCTTGCGCTAGCAACCTGTAAGAACTATTCCTCAGCAGTTAATAGCTAGGAGTTATACTATATACTTAAAGGGGCCTCTCCCTACCTAGCTAAGCCGCGTAAACTAGGCAAATGGATTATCTACCGCGCGTTCGGTACCTCCTAACCATAGATAGGTAGGCTTAAGGCCAAAACCTTATAAGCCTACGTCTCCGCAATTCGCTCGCGTTACGTAGATTACAGCATCTTAATTATGGTATTTAAGGATCCTATAGTACACAGATTACTTGCCAGAGCAGCCGCTATCTCTCCCTTAGTAAAAAAGGACAAGCAGCCTATTACTAGGGATATTCTAGCCCAGGTAGTAACACATGGCCCATTACTACCGGATGTTAACACTAATACCGCATTTACCCTCGCATTTACTGGATTTCTATAGATAGGCGAGATTATATACACTACGGCAGAGCTTAAGAACCGAACAACCTTCCTAGCAAGAAAGGCCACCCGACGCAATATCACCTTTACGCCTAGTAGGATAATATTCCGCCTTAAATAGAGCAAAGCCGACAAGTAACACCAGGGCGTTAATATCGCCATTACGGCGGTAGGCGGCCTATTATACCTAGTCGCTGCTATAACAAAGCTGTTTAATAGGGACCCTTAACCCCTTAACTCCCCCTTATTTAGTCTAGATGGTAAACCCTTTGCCTCTCTAGGGGTTCGCAAGATCCTTTCCTCCTATCTAGTAGCCGCTGGAATTAACCTAAGTAGCTACTTAAACCACTTCTTCCGCTAGGGCGCTACCTAGTTCGCTAAAGATTTAGGGTGTTTACATTAGCAAATTCAGCAACTAGGTTAGTGGTTATTAGAAGCCTTTCGCCTATATATTAGAACTAAGACCACTAATCTCTATTGCCTTAACTTTTACTTCTAGCGTAGTATACCGCTCTTAGCGTAAGAAACGCTAGGCAGCAGGTTAAGATATTAAGAGGCCTACTAAGGCACTAGTGGTAAGCGAGCTAATAGCAATTTTCTATACCGGGCATAAAAAATCCTAATTGGTTGGCTTATAAGTTAGGGTCTGCAGAATATGGCAGAATGCAATAATATGGCAGAATATGGCAGAATATGGCAGAATATAGCAGAATACGGTAATGTCTTCTTTTTTTTAGTATAGGAGCTTCGCTTAGGGACATCTTGTCACGAAATTCGTGTAGAGGGGTTCATTAATGCAATAGGTTAATGGATTGATGATAATGTGCTAATCAGCCCCTTGGGCTCTAAGCTCAGATAAAGAGATTTACAATGCACGTGCTCCATGCACGTGACTCGTGCACTTGACCCACGCCTTTAGAGAATACAGATTATCTGACACACCCCCTTAGCTTTGAGCTCTTTGAGGTTAAAGCTAGCCACCTTCTCGTGTCCGTTAATAAGTTAATTGGACCGTAATCTCATCTAAATCCTTCCGTCTTGCTCTGATACTGTCCCTTAGGTCCTCTAGTTGCTTCTCCTTATTCAGCCGCTCCTTAATATCCACTATTCCGATTATATTAACGAAGCTTTGAAACCTCTGCTTAGGCAGGGCCTTTATAAGTCCATCGGCGATCATCTCCTTCGTCGCTATCTATTGAAATCGTACTCGTCTCATTGCGTATTCCTGACGTAGCCAGTGTTGATGGATGTCAACGTGTCGGAGCTTTGTGATCAGCTTTGCCGTGTCTTCTATAATCAGTTGGAGCGTCTAGGTGTTGTCGCATTTGATAATTAAGGGCTCGTTTAGTTGTAACGTCATTACTTTAAACAACCTGCTAATAAAGATAGCTTCCTTTGCTGTCTGTAATAGGGCTAACAACTCGGCTTCTGTGCTTAACGTTGTAACTATACCCTGCTTGTTTGCTCTCCAGGCGATTGGCCCCCCGAATAGCTTTATAATATATCCTTGCAAGCTCTTTCTGTCGACGGAGTTGTCCGCAAATAATGCATCGCTGGTACAGATAAATAATTGCGCTTCACCTCTACCGTCTCTTCCGTCGTCTCGTCCTTTGTCGCGTATTCCTTTGTCTCTCCCTCTACCGTTTATTCCTTCCTTATCTCCTCTATAGCAGATTGCTCTGCTTCTCGTGCCATATAGGTATTGGATGACTCTGTCTGCCGCTTAATAATGCTCTTGGCTTAGGTCCTAATTAAACCTTGCTAGCCTTGATACTGCAAAAGCAATATCCGGACGCGTTGTAGTGGCTGCATAGAGTACTAAACCCAATTTTCTCTAATATAGCATCGTAGAGGCTGGTAGGGATATAGGACGGACTAATAGGTCTATATTGGGGGACGGACGCGTCGGATGGATTGATTGGTAATTGGTAGGGAGGAGTTCTGATTCTGCCATCAGAGTATCTAGAAGACGCCCTTTAAGATCTATCTCGTACTGGTTAGCTATCTTCTCGATATAGGCTTTCTGGGATAGCTATAGGAGCCTCTAGCTACAATTATATAGTATATAGATTCCTAGAAACCATTTTAGCTCGCTAAGGGTACTTATCTGGTATTCCTTGCTTAGCTCCTTAATTGCTTCTTAAGCTTTCTTCTTGTCTGTCTTTTAGTAGCAGAAGACAATATTGTTAACGTAGAAGAAGACGACTATTCCACCTTTTAGCATAACATACGGCTCCTGGGGTACCTCTTTAAAACCCAATTCTGTTAGCGAGCTCGTAAGATTCTTCTGCCATAACAGTGGTAATCGTTGTAGTCCGTATAGGGCTTTTCTTAAACGCAGTACTTTGTCTTTCTTTCCGTTATTAAATCCTGGCGGTAGCTTTATATAGACAACTTCGTTAAGATCGCAATGGACAAACGCATTAACTGTATCTATCTATGTCGTCTCCAGGTCGAATTTTGCGGTGATCGCCATAAGGGTTCGGAAGGTTATACTGGCTAATGTAGTAGCTCTTGTAGGTAGGTCTCTTGGAGCCTATTAATTTCCGCATACGATTAAGCATGCCTTGCATTTCTGGAGGAATCCGTGCTTGTCCGTCTTGTAGACGAATATCCACATTAAGCTAAGGATCTGCTATCCCTTTGCGTGCTTCTTATCTGTTTCCTAAAATAACCTTATTTAATAATAAGATTAGAGATGGGCTCGTTAAGCCTCTTAAAACTAATCTTAAAGAGGATATGTATTAAGGTCCTTAATTAACTAAGATAGCGGAGGTAAGTTCTTCCTGTGTAATCTAACATCACATATTCTGCCTAATTTCAGCTTACTGTCGTTAAGTCGACTATTAAAGTTGAACTTCCTTCCTGCTACAAAGGCGCTATAATAGGCTAAGGTGATCCTTTTGGTGACAAAGTCTTTAAGCCTATTATTACCAGCTTTCTTGAATGAGTTTTTAACCAAGTCGTTAAATACCCCCTAAGTGTAAAACCTATCTCCTACTCGGTTAACAGTGTCCTGATCAGTATCTGACTTTATAGGATACTTAACGTAAAAGGCACATGGAGATTCTTTGTCTTCTTCTATTAGAGGTGGCGTATAATATATGTCTTTAAGAGCTCTTATAAGCTTAAGATCTACTAACTTATTAAAGGTTTAAACTGGCTTATTAACGTCGTCGTCTTCCTCTTAAATTGACGGTTTAAATACTTTGTTATTATCTTCCAGAAGAACCTCGTTCTTAGTTAAAGTCTTAGGGAGTTAAATCTTCTTAATTAGCGTATCTAATTTGGCGTGTAGATCCTTTGAGATGTCCGTTCGCTTGCCATTAAAGAACGTCTTTTCATTAAAGATGATATCCCTAGTAGAGATAATAATACCTTTATATGGGATCCAGATCCTGTAGATATTGGTAGAGTTATAGCTAACGAGGTAGCTGATATGGGCTCGCAGATCTAGCTTGCTTAGTCTTTTCTTCTTTAGCTAGGCATCCGACGTTATCGCGTACGCCCTACAGCCATAGGCTTTTAGGTGCGCCAATTATGGTTTTTTTGATCTCCCATTTACTAGGTAGGTATGGAACCTTTTATATAGCGATTTCCATCCATTGCTTTCCCGTGGCGTTCGATCTCGAAGGTAGACTATATAGTTAACTATCTCGTTCCATAGGTTGTGTGGTAGATTGGCAGCAATTCTTATTGCACGTCCTTTCTTAATGATTACACCCCCTAAGCGTTCGGCGGTACCGTTCTGTGCTTAGGTATATAGCGCCGAAGGCTTAAAGGTAATCCCTTGGGTCTGTAGCCATTTAAGGGTTCTTCTTCTCCTTAGCTCGTTGTCTAACCTAATAGTATTAACCTTGAGGTTATACCTCAGACAAATCCATTAGATGAAATCTTTAAGTACTTGTAGTGTCTCCTTCTCCTTGCTATGCGTTGTTATAAAATATGGGAAGGTTCTTCCTAAGAAAGTATTATAGATAAATATAACTCGTATAAATCCGGTATGTGCTTCCTTAAGGTCAGTCTAGTTAATATAGAGGTTAAGAAAGGGTTTATTAATTTTCCGTTTTAAGAACCTTCTTAAGACCTAATGCTTGATTTTGGCGAGACTGCAATATTAACATTCCATTGTCTTTGGGCCTTAAAGCTTGACTCCTAAGGCGTTAAGACCTAAATGATGAAGGCTTATAGGTCCTAGATAACCTAGACGTAGATGCCACAGATGTGCATCTCCTTTCAAATCTAGACGAGCGTCTCTTGATGATACTCTGCGCTTCCGTTGGCGTAGTAGTCGGCTTGTATTAAACGCTAATAGACTTCCTAGTTAGACGTATTTAATAGTCTGTTATCCATAACGTTCTTCCATTTAATATAGGATTGTGTCGTCCTTTTGAACTAGAAGATTGTTCTCTCCTTTATTGTCCCAGTAGTACCCTCGTTTTTGAAGTAGACGGAACGACACTAGATTCGTATTAAAGTCCGTATAAAAGGCAACGTCCTTAAGACGTAGGATTCCCTTGCTCTTGTCTAGTTTTGTGACTTGGATAGTGACATTGCTGTAACCTAGTATAGGCACTTCTGAGCTGCCTACAATAACATATTCGTGTCTTAGAGCTTTCCTAAAATTATAGAAACAAGAGAGGTTATTAAAGATATAGAGAGTGGTTCCTAAGTTAAGAATAGTTAATAGCTTTAGTGGATGGAGTTAACCAGTGTAATATAATTCTAGGAATATCGCATTAGCTTCTCCTTTAATCTTCCTAACTATCTCCTAACTTTTAACCTGTTGTTATTAAGCTTTATCAATATTTGATTCCTTAAGCTTAAGTCGTTCCACTTAGGCAGCTAGATCCTTGTCGTGTTCTACCTTTTTACGCACCTTTTTCATGCGTGTACCCTTAGCATTAAATCCCTTAGGCCTCTTGCACTCAAATAGATACTAATAGTTAGGAAGGGTATGTCCCCTCATATCGCATATTAGGCATTTTAGGTTCTTTGACTTCTTAGAAGACGTCTCTTCAGTCGAATTTGTCCCTGCCCTTTTTCGACTGTGAGATAAGCTGTTCCCTCTTCCCTTTTAGACTTCAGCAGCAATAGAGATATCCTCTTCGGACTCTCCTGCGAAGTCTACGTTAAATGCACTCCCTCTGGTAGTTAAGGATGGTACAACCTTTAAAAGGTTTGCGAATACTTCCCGTAGCTCTATTGCTACTTTATGGTATTCTAACGAGTGAGCCTTTTCGGTATTATTTGCCTGTTTGGTGTATATAACAAAATAGGTTTTGCTTGTAAGTCATATTGCATTCGCAAGGTCCATTAGCCAGATCCCATTAGTTATCTGCGGAAGACTATACTTCTCTGCTATCTTTATCGCATACTCCCATCTGTTAAGCCACTGGGTAATTTTTGCCTGCTTAAGTCCCTTAAGTGATTCTATATACTGCAGTTGTACCTTCCTTATTATAAAGTTCTTTAAGGGCTTAGTGTCTTCTTTTAACCAAATTAGCCATTCCTTAACTGTAAGGGAAGGGTCGAGCAGTAGCTTCTTCTGGATTAATACTGTGGACGTAATCTGGGTGCGTATCTGTTGCAGATGCTCTTCCTGTTTTAGGAAGTACTTTATGTCCTGGTCGTAGTATCGTCTGCTATTCTCGTACGCTCTCTGTTGGTTCGTTGAAAGCTATGCATATAAGGTTGCATTCTCATTGAAATCTATGACTTTTGGAAGAGGTGGTTTTTCAAGTAGACCTTCTTGAGGTGCTTCTATAGCTGGGTTAACGTGGGCCCAAATTTGCTAATCTACGAGGGCTTGTAGTTGCCAGATCCATTGCTCCCAGTCTTCTGGTTTATTGAGGATGATCGTGGTCGATGAACTCGATGTCGGTGGAGTCATTTTGACTGATAGGCAAAGGAGGATTTGAGATGGTATTTTTGTCGTTAGGATCGTCCTTGTTATCAGGGTCGTCCTGTGACGATTAAGGTAGGATTTCTGTCAGAGTCTGCGTCCTGACGATGAGGTGTCAGAGTCTGACGATGAGGTAGAATTTCTTCAAACGATTGAGTAATAGCTGAATAGCTTCTTAAGTCGGCGGACCGGGCTTATAACTGTCACGAAATTCGTGTAGAGGGGTTTATTGATGCAATGGGTTAATGGATTAATAATAATGTGCTGATCAGCCCCTTGGGCTCTAAGCTCAGATGAAGAGATTTACAATGCACGTGCTCCGTGCACGTGACTCGTGCACTTAACCTATGCCTTTAGAGAATACAGATTATCTGACACATCTGGTTGCTTTAGGGCAAATCCTTAGCAGATTTAAGTGCTAGGTACTAGCAAAACCGCTAAGAACTAGCCCTAAAGTGACCTTATAGCCCTGCGCCTCCCAATTATACGGTTAAAATTAAAATATCCCCTTACGTAACTGCGATAGATAGATACTAGCGTCTATATATTACTTGGCAGTGTCTATCTCAGCAACACACAATGCTAAGACCTCTTGCAATATTCGCGAATATCAAACGCAGTTACTACGTGGCTATTTCGCTTTTCCCACCCGCCATCCCTTGCACTCAGTATATATCACAGGTAGTTAGCACCTTGAGGCAATTCTTTAGCAGGTGCTAGGAACTAGCTAAACCGCTAAAAACCCGCTTTAGTGCGACTACCACAGTTAGATAGTTTTGCAGCCATAGGCTTGCGGTCGGGGACATCTGGTTGCTTTAGGGCAAATCCTTAGCAGATTTAAGTGCTAGGTACTAGCAAAACTGCTAAGAACTAGCCCTAAAGTGACCTTATAGCCCTGCGCCTCCCAATTATACGGTTAAAATTAAAATATCCCCTCACGTGACTGCGATAGATAGATAGTGCTAAGTTTACATTAAACGCGGAAATAGTAGTATATAGTACTTTAGTACTCGCTTATAAATATACTACCCCTATTAGAGATAATATTATTTAGAGGCCCTATTTACGCAAAGACTCTAAATAAAAGTTCTGCGAGTTACGTAGCATTAATTATCTTATGCTCTAGATAGTAGCGTACTAGCTTTATAAAACGGTCTATAAGGACAAGGACGGAGTTATACTCTACGCTATTAGGAGTCTTAGACTCTAAAAGATCTATAATAAAGTTAAGTAAATAATGCCGCTAGGCTTGGGTGGAGACCTAGAGAGGCTGTAGCTTATTATAAGGTTTATAGCGGCGCGATTTACAGCGTTAATAGGTATTATAGTTATCTAGGTATTTACAAAGGTCCTAAATAAGGCCGTTCTAAGCGTACTTCCACGCGATTACCTTAAAGGTATAGTTAAAACCATAGTGGCCGCCTATAGGATTATTATAATTCCGCTTAAGGATCTCCTATTATAGTAGTGTATAATTTAGCACCTAGATTTTATTATTTTGCCTTAGGAGTTCTTAATTATTAAGGATGTAGTCCTTATTACTAATAGAAACTCGTCCTTAAGTTAACTAATTATATATAAAGCGTATAAAGGCGTCCCTTTTTTATACTCTACAAATAAAATTAACTAGTAACTTAGGAGGGTGTTCCATGAACGCTGTTTTAGCTAAGGCAGCTGCTATTACCTCTTGCCGTGGCATAAGACTCTATATAAAGTTGGTGCTAGTAAAGTAATATATAATGCGTAGGTAACTCGCTGGGTTATTATAGGGGACTATAGCCTAGGCTAAGGGGTCTTCCCTAGGGTTAAGCGCTATTAGGCCAGTTAAAGTAGTCTTAAAGAGAATGGTAGGACGCTCTAGTCCACCGGCGCCAAGTTCGCGAGGGTCACTTACATACTACATGTATGCTACTTGCTAGTATAGTGTAGTAGCACTAGGGCCGCCTATAAGGCCTATAACCCGCAACTTTTGCTATAATGTAGGCAGTATAGTATTAAGGACTATCCTCTTACTACCATTTTTAAAGCCTTTAGTATAATCTAGGCGCTAGGATAGTGTATTAGCGGGATTTACTTTACCTAGCTTATATTTAATCTTAAAATCAAACTTAGCCAGTTCCTTAGTGTACTAGGCCTAGCGAGTAAATAAGCTCTTAGTGGTTATAAAATACCTAAGATTATTATAATTATAGAGCACGCGCGTTAATGCGCGGCGTGTTTAAGGTAATGGCGCTATATCTTAAAGTATTACACTATAGCGAGCAGTTCTTTATTATGCGTATTATACTATACTTTTAGGCCAGTAAGCTTCTAACTATAATAAGCGATTAGGTGCTAGTAGAGTTAGTTTCCCTACCTAAAAGGTTATAGAAGTATACCGCTATAGGCATAATTAGAAGCGCTAGTAATTACTATTAGGGGTAGATTAGAGTTAAAGTGGCAAAGTAGAGGAGCTTGCGTAAATGTAGCGCGTAGCTTATAAAACGCTTACTAAGCGTTATTAGGCTAGGATTAAGGTTAATACTATTTAGTAGGCCCTTTCTTACGCTTTTACTTTTTCTTCTCCCTATCTAACGTTGGGTTGCAATATGCCTATACAAGATATATATATAGAGGGTATGTGGTATCTAAGTAGTTCTAAATAAATCGCCTATAGAAGTTAGCAAAGCTAAGGAAAACCTAGATATCCCTATAGGACTTAGGCTTAGGCTATTCCTTAATAGCTTTTATATGGACAGGATCTATTATAATACCCTTAGGTGTAATAATAAAGCCTAGGAACTTAACGTTCTTAATATAAAAGATGCATTTTAATAGTTTGGCGTATAGGCCCTAAGCGCGGAGCTATTGCAGTACCTACTTAACATGCTTAACGTGCTTATCTTATTATTTAAGTAGATAAGGATATTATCTAAGTAGACTATATAGATAGTATCCACTAGGGTTCCTAGAGCTTTATAAATGTAGCTCTAAAAAGTTATAGGGGCGTTAGTAAGACTAAAGGGCATTACTAGGTACTTAAAGTAACCATAATATGTCTTAAATGCGGTCTTCTATTTATCTCCCTTTTTAATATAAATCTTATAGTATACATTATAAAGATCCAGTTTTGTAAATATCTTTATATAGCTAAGCCTATTAAAGAGTTCGCTGACTAGTAGTAGGGGATACCAGTTCTTAATTATAATCTTATTTAGGCGTCTATAGTTAACATATAGCCACATTATACTGTCTGCTTTCGGCACAAAGAGAATAGGCACTCTAGTAGGTAACTTACTGGGCCTAATCTAGCCCTTCTTAAGAGCACTATCTAGGTACTCTTATAAGATTTGTAACTCTTTCTATAAGAGGTTATAGAGGGGCATTTATAGTGGCGTCTTGCCTTCTTCTAAGTTAATCGTATAATCATACTTAGAGTTCTGCGGTAGTATACTTACTAGCTTATTAGAGAAGACATTAATCTCCTCTTTGTATATATCTAGTAGGCCAGAGTCTATAGAGGTTAAGGTAACTATTATATAGTAGTATGCTTTTAGGAGCCAGTAAAGAGAAGGGTACGGCCGATATATATTTTATAGGTATACTTACACTAAAAGTGCATACAGCTCTGCTATAGTATACTTAGTAGTTTTAGGGTTTTAATTACCTCCCCCCTAAGTTAAGGTAATCCGCGCTAGCACTAGAGGGTCTCTATAGGTACTCGCTACTAGTAATAATAGGTCCTCTATTATGTTTATAACCAGTATCTCTATATCTAAAGGGTCTGTATAGGTACTCGCTGCTAGTAATAATAGGTCCTTTATTATATTCACAACTAGTATAAAAAAGGAGTTTTCTGGCTATAGCAAATAGACTATTTTATTAGCCTTAATGTCTGCTAGGAGAGTATTAAGGGTGACTACTTAGAGGCATCTAGGGTCTAAAGTACCCTAGATAAACTATCTAGAACAAAAGCTAATTAATAAATCTGCTTCTGCGAGCCAATCCTATTTAAGAACTATATTATAACTATTAAATAAGCTACCCTAAAAGGTTTAGGGGCCAATAGTGCAAGGAGTACCCCAGGAGTCGCTGGTGGTGACCGTTAAATTATAGGCATCTTAGATTATTATCTGGTTGCTATTAAGAAAACGTGTAATAGGTTTATATAAATATAGCATATAGCGTATAGGTAGGTTAAACCTTTAGATACCATCTTAATTAGTAGTAACTCTTTAATTAACGTCTAATACGGATCCTATCTGGCCCACGCAGACTACTCCGTCACAGGGGGAAAACTTGTAATTTACAGGAAGAAAACCCTGCAGTTGGGGGAGGAAAAACTCTATGAGCCACCTCAGTAGGATAAAAAACCCCGAATTGCCATGCCTGCACGTAGCCGCGGCCCTGCGGGCCTATAGCTACGTCCTCCTCCTTAGATGTTTTAAACTCCTTAGGAACCACTGCTTCCTTCTCTAGCTTATCTAAAGCTAGGGTTTACTACGTCCCAGCTAGGCCTTGCTAATTAATTGCCGTATACTTATAGTTGTGTCCCGTATCTTAACCACCCCCTATATACTATCTCTTATTAACTATTACCATATACGCCTTACCTCCCCCCCCCTAAGGCCTATTAAAGGCATAAGGGGGATTCATCCATTTTACTATCCTAATACTAAAAGACAAAAGCGGGATATATATATGTGTATTTAGGTATCTTTTATGCCTAGGCCCTAGTTACTAGGCCCTCTCTAAGGACACCACTCCGTTAAGAGGAGACAAGGAAAACCGTACGGGGTTATCTAGCTGCCTTTTAGTAGTATTATGGTAGTACGGCAAGTGACCGTATGCTCCACGGGCGATCGCCCTAGGGGTTAGGAGGGGCCGTATATTTGCTTATTTATTTACTCATTTACGCTTATCCGTTTATTAATATAAGGTCGTTAATGCTTTCTATTAGGGTTTTTAGGGATGTTATTAAAAACTATGTATCCATGTTGGATTATATAGGTGCCCTGGATAGGAGAACAGTGCAGTAGTTGTTATATTGTAGAGGGCCAACAGTAGTGGTTTTCAAGATCTCACTATCCGAAAATTTTTCACTACCGCCCTTAACGCCCACAACCACTACCAGGTCCTGTCCGCACGCTGTGCGACATCTCTGCGTTGGCTCTGGATCTGAACTTCGAAGACCAGGTTCGTAGCCGTCACCACGTACAGGTGCAGAGTCCGATTTCGACGGCCTACCATCTTAATTAATAAGGTTAATTTAGCACCTATTATTATATAAGTAACATAGACAGACTTTACCCTAGGGCGTATTTATTGCAATATATACCACAATGCATTTCTTCTTTCCCTCTATATTAGGCCCTAGTTACAGTTAAAAGAGATGCGCTACTAGGGCTTTAGGTTTTTTAAAGGCTAGCCTAACTTATCTTTATTAGCTTACTTTTAGTATTCTTTACAATAGCTACCTACAGGCCTCTTTTAACTTGTGTGCGTAGCACTAGTGTTTAAGGGGTTCCTTAAGCTGTGACGGGCTTATATAAATGCTTCTAAACCAAAGCTTGTAGATTGCTACTATATAAGAATACTAAGCTAAGGAGAAGAAGGAGACTGGTAGAGACTAGTAAGATATAAAGGGTCGTTAAGGCGCTAACAGTAAGCAAGCTAATAGCAACTTGGCAGAATATAGTAGAATTTGGCAGATTGCCTAGAAAACAGCAAATTGCTATAAGTTGCTGCAAATTGCCTAGGAAACAGCAAAGTAGTAGGTAACACGCTTTAGCACCATTATATTACCCCTTCCTCCCAAAAAAGCCTACCCTTAGGCTTTGTCTAAGTTCTTTATTATTGTCTAAATTATTATAGTTATCTAACCCCTCTTCCTAGCATTTAATCCAGCTATTTAATTTGCGTGGTAGTCTAGGGAGGTCTAAGTAGGCTAAGTGGAAATCTTATAGCTTATAGAGAGAGTACTTAAAATCGGATATAGGGTATTATTCTAGATCTTCGTTATAACCTACCTAGCTTATATAGTATTTTAAGATACTATGGTCCTTCTTAACTGCTAAGATCTCTTTAACTTCCTATTCTTCGTTCTTTATAATCTAAATTGGCAATAGGGGGTTGTTATACTATCTAGGTAATAGGTCGTCCGCGGCCTTCCGTAGTTAGTTTAAAGAGAAAATAGGGTGGATCTTTATTAACTCTAGTAGCTTAACCTTAAAAGAGTGCCCTACCTTCTTATAGATCTTATAGGGGCCAGCCATTTAGTGGTCTAGCTTACGGCTCGGCCTCTAGGTCTTTTAGTTCTTTATTAATACCTATACCTTATCTCCTATATAGAAGTCTACCTCGCGACAATATTAGTTTACGTTAGCCTCTTTCTTCTCTTATGCCTTTTTTATAATTACTTAGGCAGTCTCCTAGGCTCTATATATTCTCTTAGCAAATATTTAGGCCTCCTTATAGCTAAGGCGTTCGCGGGCCGTTATAGGTCCTATAGATCTATCCCAATTAAAGGATATTTATAGCTTATATCTATAGAGTAATTTAAATAGTAATATTCCTATACTATTATAAGGGAGCGTAAGCTGTGCGTAGTCTATTATAGGCAGTAGTTCCAACTAGTTGTCCTAGTAATAACTAATAAAAGGGCGAAGTTGCTAGTTAAGGTATTAGTTTATAATCTTGGTTTAGCCGTTAGTCTAAGGGTAAAATATGGTAAAAAGCTTAATCTTAATCCTAAGGATGCGGTAGAATTTATTTTAGAAATCTAATATAAACTAGGGTCTATAGTTAGAGATAATTAACTTAGGAGTGCTATAGATCCGGTAAATATTATTAATATATATACGGGCCATATCTTTTATAGTTATAGTCTTAAAGCAGGGGAGGGAAATAGCTTATTTACTTAGTTAGTTAACTACCATAAAGGCCATATTATAGCTATATTTGTCCTTTAGGAATAATTTAAAGTCTATTATAATATGCTACTAAGGGCGTTTAGAAACTGGCAGTAGTCATAACTATTTAGGGTTTAATCCCTAGGGGTATCTGCTTGTTTATAAGTATAACAATTCCTAATAAATCGTTTTATATTAGATAGGAGTTCTTACCAATAGTAGTAAGGCGCTAGTAGTTAGTAGGTTTTATTTTAACTAGGGTATATTATAGAGACTTAATAGTAGGCTTTACGGATTAGTTCTATTTATAGGTTATTAACGTCTAGAACTATAGGCTATTCTTAGTATAAAAGTAGTCTATCTTCTATTTCTAAATTAGGATTATCTTCTATAGCTTAGTTATAAAGGGCTTTTAGGAATTTAGCTAAGCGGTTTATAATTAAAATATAGTTAATTAGTCCTATTAGTTTATTTAGAATCTCTTCTTCTATAGGCGCTAGCTTATTTTATTATAAGGGCGCGAAGAGGCTTCGGGAAAGATTCGAAGGAATAATATAAATTCTATCTAAATCTGAGGGTATATAGCTCTTGCTAGGAACAAGACGTTGCGTAAAGAAGAGAAAGGACTAACG
>Ga0307507_10002308_pt1 | contig 40567 bp, 18 predicted proteins | sample 7_EM_MG_FD_207223 | JGI IMG/M metagenome (GOLD analysis project Ga0307507, IMG submission 207223) | Populus trichocarpa ectomycorrhiza microbial communities from riparian zone in the Pacific Northwest, United States - 7_EM | ecosystem: Host-associated > Plants > Roots > Unclassified | place...
CTTTTAAAGTTGCTAAGTAGGTTAACTGCGTGTTAAGGAATATATAGTTAGCTTTTAAAGTTATTAAATAGGTTAACTGCATATTATTTAACTTTTAAAGTTGCCAAGTAGGTTAATTGCGTGTTAAGAAATATATAGTTAGCTTTTAAAGTTATTAAGTTAGTTAATTATATATTAAGTTAGTTAAATTATATATTAAGTTAGTTAATTGCATATTAAGTTAGTTAAATTGCGTGTTAAGTTAGTTAATTATATATTAAGTTAGTTAAATTGCGTGTTAAGTTAGTTAATTATATATTAAGTTAGTTAAATTGTGTGTTAAGTTAGTTAATTGCATATTAAGTTAGTTAAATTGTATGTTAAGTTAGTTAATTGCATATTAAGTTAGTTAAATTGTGTGTTAAGTTAGTTAATTGCATATTAAGTTAGTTAAATTGCGTATTAAGTTAGTTAATTATATATTAAGTTAGTTAATTGCGTATTGAGTTAGTTAAATTATATATTAATTACGCGAAATGCGAAAATTAAAGTCTACTTAAATCTCATCCTGCGAATATTTTCCCAATATAGGTATACTATATACATGAAATAGGTGGCAAAGGTTAACGGAGATACTAATAATAATTTGTAACTGTTACCTAATTGGCCACTAGGTTAATATTGCCACTTAGTTAGTAATAGGTAATGAATAGGTAATAGAAATAAGTAGTAAGACATGCGATGATAAAAGGGCACGGTAGTAAGTTATAAGATGACCTTTAACATAGTAGCAGTAGTTAGTTACACACTCCCCTAGATTTAACGGTATAGTTAAAGCTATAGAAAATAAAAATGAAGGTAGAGACTATACCAAAATAGAGAATTTGGGATATAATTTAGGAGTAGTAAGGGGATAGGGTGATGTTTAAGAGTCTTTGTCAGATAATATGGTAGCAATTTAATGTTAAATATCCACCAAATTCAATTGCTTTATCTATGCTTCGTACCTTTAACGGGGTAAGATTTTAGTAAGGCCGTCGGCAGGCATTTTGGCTATAGGGACCTATTGGATGTTAATCTTTTTGTCTTAGACTTCCTGTCTGAGCTAGTGCTGATGGACGTCGATATGTCGAAGCTTGGTATTAAGTTTTGGTGTATCCTATCTTAGGAGTCGTACGGTCTGCATGTTATCGCATAGTAGGGTAAACTCGCATTCTAAATTAAAGCCAATTGCCTTAAAGAAACGCTGCCACCAGATGATCTTAATGGCAGCCATAGACAGGGAGAGAAGCTCCGCTTTGGTAGTTAAGCGAGTTACTAATCTCTGTAGGGTCGCCTTCCAGTTAATCAGTCCTCTAAATAGCATAAAAAGGTATCCTTAAGAGCTCCGCCTGGTGTCTTTATGGTCCACAAACGCTGCGTCAGATGCTCTATAAAAGGTAATGTCTTCTCCCTTAGGGTTTCTAAAGTAGATATAGGCTCCAAGTACTTTACCAGAGTATTTAATAGCTGTTAATTTTGTTCTGAGGCAGTAGGTAATAGCTTAATTAGCTATATTAAGGTGCTTTTAATTTGGATTTGTAAGGAATCTGGCCAGCTTAGAATGCGTCTTAGTAATATCAGGTCTTCTAAATACGGCGAGGTGCGTAAGGGAACCAACTTATTGCTAATAGGCTAGAGTTCTTTAAGGGTTCGTCTGCTAGTTAGACGGAATTAGTTTTTTAGCAGGAAGTAGTGACTTAGGAAATCTTCCTGGTTAAATATTAAATTAATTGGCTATCTTTTTAATATAGGAATCTTGGCAGAGCCAGAGCTTTCTGCCTAGTTAATCTTGTTTAATTTAGATTCCTAGAAACTACTATAGGTCTCCTAGTGCACAGATCTTGTATTAGTGCAGCAATTTGGCTTTAAATTCCTATAGTCTTAAAAGGTCCTTTTTGGCAACTAGTATGGCAATATCGTCTATGTAAAAGAAGATAATAAGTCGTCTATTAGTGTAAAGGCAGTTCGTACCTAGGACAGGCTTTAATCTAAATTTGGCTAGTGTATTAGTGAGCTCTTTATACCAAAGTAGTGGTAAGACCTTTAATCCATATAGCGCCATAAGTAGCTTTAGGATATGTCCGTTTTAATTAAAGCCTTCTAGGTAGTAACAGTAGACTAGCTTATCTAGTCTTGCATTTATAAATGCGTTTACAGCATTATACTATTAAATCTCCAAATTAAATGCGGCTGCTATAGCCATAAGGACACAGAATATTTAAGCAGCTAGGGTTGCTGCATAGGCCTCTTCCTTAGTAGTCTATAGGTCTCTACAGACACACAGTTAAGCCTTTAGCTTTTATAGGTAGCTGTCGCTATTAAACTTGTATTTAAAGACCTATTTCAGCAGAAGGATCTAGTTATTAGTTGCTTCTTCCTTTAGTATAGTCTTAAATGTCCCTTAGCGTTTAAGGTCGTTGTATTCTTTTTCTATAGCCTTTTAAAAGCCGGCAGTTAAAGGGTACTTTCTTAGCTCTTTAAGGTTCCTTAGTTTAGGAGGGAGATTGTTCTAATATAGAGATAAGGATCTAGTTCGGTTAACGTCCTTTACTAGTCCTATAGCAAAGCCAGCGTAGTAGCCAAATAGGGTAGATAGATTGGCTAGTGCTGCTGCGTATGCTTGGCGTTAAATTCATTTAGAACCTTCTGGTAGGATAAGGTTGGCAGAAGGATCGGCCAAGACCTCATTAGCTTATAGAGCTGTATTTAACGGTTCTAGTGAACTGCTTAACTGGGTAGAACTTGTTTTAATTGTATCCAAGATATCATCTTAAAGTCCTCCTAGTGTGGTGTTTGTTTCTAGCAGATCTAGAGACACCGTTCTGCTAGGTGTTGGTAGCTATTTAATGTCCTTTATAGGAAACTCTGCTGAGTTATTTAATGTAGTTATTTAATCTGCATTTAAGGTAGGTCTATATAGGATAGATTTATCCTTAGATTTGTCCTTATAGAGAGGTTCTGGTAGACTAATTGTCTAAATGGTGTCTTCTAATGCTTCCTTTAATAGGTAGTTAATGTTCTAACCCTTAGGGTTGTAGAACAAGTCCCTGTTAAATGTAACGTCTCTAGTTTAAATAACTTTATAAAGGCTTGGAATCTAAATTTAGTAGATATTAGTTGAATTGTAGCTGACTAGGTGTCCAATTAATGCATAAGGAGCTAGCTTGTCTCCCTTTCTAACTTATTTGTTTAGCGTATAGGTCTTGCAACCGTATTTATGCATATAGGTAAGTGTTGGCGGCTTGCCGTAGGCAACCTTGTACGGAGTTTTCCACCCTAGTTACTTATTTAGCGTTTAATTGAGGGCATAGCTAGCAGTAAAAAAAGCTTCTGGTCCTAGAGATAGGGGTAAGAATGCTTCCAGCTGCATAGATCTTAATCATTCTATAAGGGTTCTTCCAGATCATTTAGCTTCGCCATTTTATTCCTTAGTATATAGTGCTTAGTATTTAAAGGTAATACCTTTGTCTGCATACCACGTCTCTAGAGTGTCTTCCATTTATCTAAATGCTTGTTTATTATTACTTTAGAAGAAGATAATGTCTTAGTAGAATTATGTTTTAATTAAGCGGTAGGTCTTATAGATGGTAAATAGGATAGTAGCTTTATTTCTATTCTTAGCAGTATATATAAAGTTAAATTTGGAATACATGTAATAGAAATGTATAATGTATCTATTACCGTTGTATCCTGGTACTCTAAGGTAGATAATATTAAATGCTAGCCGTTTAAATGGTTAATTGGCTGGAAATTTATGTTTTTGTCTTTAAGAGATCTGCTATATATGCTTTGCTAATAAGTAAGTTTTATATTTAATTTTAAGTGGTGCTTGTTTAGTAGTTAATTTGGTTAGCTCTGCACCAATGACATGCTTAGGAAGCTACTTAATAGCATTAGGTCCTGTATGGCTAAGTATTTTATGCCATCTTGTAGCTGTGGCTCTAATTGGTTTACGGGCTATGTGGCTTAGCTAGTACCTCTTAGAGGTTAAGAATATTAATTAAGTTAAATCTAGGGTACTTATAGGCTCTCTGTGCATTAGTGCCTAGTGCCCCCCTAGTTGTCTTATATAGCATACTATTTCACCAGTTACTAGACAGTAGAGCAAATTTCACCCTAAGTTAAAATGGATGTCTTTCTCAGTGGCTCTTAATAGCGCTATAATATTTGTAAATATGGTAGGCACTAGCGCTACATGGGATAGCCTCATCTTTAACTTCCCATTAGGTGTATTAACAGTAATGGTTACTATTCCATAGGCTTGTATTTTTTTTTTAATTTCCACTAGTAATTAGGTAGTTGTCTTCTGCAGCTAGGTAGGAGAAGGTAAAGTCTTCTTTATTATTGCAGACGTGGGTATTTATATTAGGGTTAAGTATCTAGGTGTTCTGGAGTTTAAAAGGAATTTGGCCAGTACTGAACACAGCAGTATAGCTAATTAGTGTGGTAGAAGCAGGGGTTTTAGAGTTAAAATTAATTATAGATTCTGTGTTCTTCTAATTGTTCTCCTTTACTTCCTATTCTCTTTTTTAAATCTGCTTAATAATGCGTTTAATCCAAGGTGTAGATAAGATTGTTTTATTTACTTTCTTCTGGACATCTGCCCTTGGTCTCCATCCTTAAGGGCGCTTATATACAGTAATGTAATAGTAGTTACTAAATTGATATACAAGGCCGTATATGCATTCCTTATGCTATCTTAAATTTGAATTTAGACTGCTGTTAGGGTCTAAACTAGAATTAGAATTAGAGTTGCTTTAAAGGGTTATAAATGCAGAGTTATTGGCAGTTAAGGTAGACAATGCTTGCTGCATGCGGTAGTGCTCCTTAAATTCCTTAATAAGGTTAATAATGGATAGGGCCTCTTTGTTCTTTTATTCTTTTCTAATAAGGTCTACTTTTAGCGCTCTTGCGAAACTAGAAGAGATAGGTTTAATTACTTATATAAAATTATAGTAGGGTCTAAATCCCTAGATGTCTGGTAGCTCTAATTATTCTGCCTACTTATAGACGTTCCTCTAGCTGTTTAACCATTTTTTAATACTCTACTTTTTGTTATAGGCTTTAAGAGCCGTGTATTAATTAAGGACGTTGTGCTTTTAACCTAATATAGTAGGGGCAAGTGCTTTCTTAAGTGCTTTTAGCCATTTATATACTATGTTAAGGCCGTTAATAAGAGGGAGGTAGGATACCAATGTCATGCAAATAACGTAATTGCTGATATTACTTATGGCCTACTCCTTCTTCTAATGTATGCGGAGGTCGTCCTTATATTCCGCGTATAGTTAATTATAGGCAATAAGTTGGTTTGGATCTAGCTTGGCTATTAATATAGCTGTAGGAAGTACGTCTATAGGTATAGGTTGTTTTGGAGGTTCTAGCTTTAGGAGCTTATCTTTCTTCTTTAATGGGTTAATGTACTGCCATACCTTGTTAGTTTTAGCAGTATCTTATACAATAAAGAACTATGGAAGCCAATTAGATGGCTTATTAAGAATAAGGTTGATTTTAAATAAAGATTCACTTATATTAGTTATTATTTTTAGAATTTTAACAGTTTAGGTAGGGTCTAGGTTAGCGTCTTAGCAAAACCTTATTTTAATGATTTAATTCACTAGTTTGTTCTGGTATGTTCTGGTACGTTTATTAAGCTTAATTGTCCGTTTATTTAATAGGTGAAGAAGTTTAAAATACTTGCAAAGGTAGTAGAAGTAGTAACTTCTTAAATAAGGTAGTATTTGATTAGTTAGTAGGTGGTGCAATCCGGGCTTTATAACTGTAAGCTTTACAGTATAGGAGAATTGAGTAAACAACTTGATTGTAAATCTATGGAAATTAGGTATACTATATACACAAAATAGGTGGCAAAGGTTAACGGAGACGCTGATAATAATTTGTAACTGTTACCTAATTGGCTACTAGGTTAACATTGCTACTCAGTCGGTAATAGGTAATGAATAGGTAATAGAAATGAGTAGTGAGACATGCGATGACAAAAGGGCACGGTAGTGAGTCATAAGATGACCTTTGACATGGTAGCGGTAGTCGGTTACATTATACCTCACCAATAACCTCATTCTCGTAGTCATTCTCAATAGCCGCATATTGCTCATCTAGCTTCTATTCCTCCTTATCAGTCATGTCGTCCTCTACCTAAGCAGCTGCCTCTACGGCAACGTCAGCAGCAAGTCGGGCTTTTGCTGCTTCCTTAAGCGGCACCCTTTCGCAAGGCTCTCCTACCAACTCAACTACTTCCTCATTGCCAAATATGCCTTTTAGCGGTGGCCCATATGCGGAAACGTCGGTCGCTAAGAAGGATCTTGCAGCTGCTGAAGAGCAGTGCTGTAACTGGTCTGGTTCGCTTATTGGTTGGTTGGTTGGAAAAGCTTCAAAATCGCAACCGGTTCGGAGCTTTGATTGGCTTCCAGCTGGTTGGTTTTAAAGCTCTCTAATTAACCGGTTAACTAGCTAAACCAGTAGAGTTAGTATAGGCCTTTAGTGGTGATGATTTGGGTAAGAGCGCACGCTATATAGGGGAGCCAAAGCCACTAAAGTTAAGATCTACCACCTTATTTCCAAATACTATTTTGAGAGTTAAGCTTAGTGTTGTGCGTCGCCCATTTCTACGCGTCCTATTCTACGCAGGGATGCACATAATCGGTGCAATCATAATCAGGCCATAGATTTTGATTCTTATAAAATCACCACACCTGATTCTGATTGATTGTATTGATTATATTGATTATACACTAATTTCCTAATTAGGATTAGATTGATCTTGGCCTAAGAGACGCTCAAACTTACGTGAATCGTGATCGCTGAGGAGGGAAATAGTGTCGGTTTCTTCTTCTCGTGGTCGCTTTTGGGTGGAGGCTTGCGCAGGCGTGCGTCGTGAGGAAGATATGGTTGGTAGGTGGTGATTAAAAAGGAGCTCCAGATGAGATACGCGTCGACGCGTATATAACAACCCTCCCTAAGAGCCTGCACGGACGTTTTTTGTATGTAAAACAGCAGGCTCGGCGCTTTTTGGTCAATGCCGACCATATAGTAGGAAAATCAATAAACAACCTTCTTAACACTAAAGTGTTATTACCACATTCTATTCCTACCTGTTCTTACCACGGATGATTGTATTGATTATAAACATGTAATCATAACCAAAAGATTGATTTTGATTATGATTAATTAGATTATATAGTAATCATAACTTATGTAACTAATAAAAGTATTATATGTTGGAAAACAAGCCCGCAACGATATCACGTGATAAGACTTAGGAGAACCTCTTGGCAGGAATCTAACCAATTAGAGAACTTCAACCGCCGGTCGAAGTTCCTTGAAATCTCTTTAACCACCTATATAGAAAATAAGCAATGTATAGAGTTTTAGCCCTAATAACCTTATTTTAATAGGTTATAAGCCTGGGTTCGCGCCTAACGAGCTAAACCTAATTGCTTTATTATTTACGATAATTGCTATTACAATATTACCGTATGGGCGTTGAAAAGTCGTTAAATATTTAACCAACTTATAACGCTAAAAACCTACAATAAGCGGCTACGTAGCTGCTAATAACGGACTCTACGCTAAATATGACAAGAGGATCCTACTAAGGACGAGCCTAATACAGCCTATAATAACGGCGACACTAGAGGCTTAGGAGGATACCTCACATTTAGTAGACAACCTTACTATTATTATTACAGAATAATAGAGTTTTAAGAATAAAGCCTTATAATAGCCATATTAGTAGTAGATTAGAAGAAGCTTATTAAAACTGCCTATACCAGCTAAGGAACATATTAAGTCAAAACTTATACTGTATATACACTCCTTACAAAGAAAACAAATCTAATAATATTATTATAACAAGGCCTACAGACTGCCTACTATAAACTACCTATAAGCCTCGTCAATATAAGTGATAAATATACTGCCTAAGCCTCTATCTAAAAGCTCGTTAGACCGGAAGACTGGCTAATATTTAGTATTAATATACAAAACCACCTCTAATCTAAAAACATTAAGTAGGTTCTTAATAACCTACCACGGCTTCTTCCTACAATTAAGTTAATTAGAGAGAAATAGGTGGACTTAGGCTTTACTGCTAAATAGCTAAAAATTAAGCTAGCTGACTTAGTAAAAGAACGGGAGAAATATAAGGAATAGCTAGCTTATGCAGCCGGTTTTATTAACTAGAACGTTGACGATATCTATAAGCCGTTTATATTAAATACTAGATAGGCGCTTAAGAAATAGAAGGCTCTAAAAAAACGCTTTAAGAATCTTAATCTAGTAGCTGTTACCAATATTATAGCCACCTTCTTTACTAAATATGTTTAAGATTTTAAGAACGTAGAGGAGTTTATCTCCTATATTATATTAAACCTTAATCGCCTTATTGAAATGGACCAACCTATTAACTATAAAATCCTTACCTAAGCGGCCCTTCTGCACGGAGTCAGCTCTACCAACTATGCTTAGTTTAAAATAACTTAATAAACAAATTAGATATAGAAAAATACTAACCCATAAGCCTTAGGTAAGGAACTTATTGTCTTTAATAGCGAGCTTAATTAAGAAGCTTCTACTACACTAGTAGCACATTTAAATAACGGAATGTCTACAAAGAAAAAGACTGCACTGGTAGGAATATATAAGTACCCTAACTGCGTAAAATATAACAGAACTATACATTCCAAAGAAGACTGCTAGGAGAGAAACCTAGAAAACGCACCATAGAGAATTGGTAATAGAATCCGTGTAAGGAAAAAGCAGAGGACTAGGCCACCTATTTAGCTTAATAAATACTCTAATTAAGTTAAAAATAAAGTAAATCTATAACGCGAGCTTATAGCAGCGGTGGTACAAGCCTAACTAAGCAGGTACAACTTCATCTATAATACTGCTGCTACTATCTACTGCTATAAGAATTGTGAACTTCTTTTTAACTATATTAATAACAACACCTTACTAGATACAGTTGGTCCCTATAGAGCTTAATTAGTAGTTAAAGAATCTATCTCTATATAAACCGCACTCCTTAATAAAAGTTATAGAAGTACACTTACTCTATACAATATTCTTTATGTACTATATTTACTAGCAAACCTACTATCTAGAAGCTGACTTAAGGAAATAGGTGTCTTCTTTAATAATAAGACTTATAAACTTAAATGTAATAACGAGGTAATAGGATACGCACCTAAAGTTTAATAACTCTACCCAATTTGGCAGTACAACTACTTGTTAGAATTAATCCTCTAGACAATTAAAAACGACAAAAGCCTACCTGTTTAGCATTACTAATTTGGCCACCTTAACTATAGTAATCTTAAACGCCACCTAAGTGAACTTGGTATTAAGTTTAACAACGTTAGTAATAAATACTATAAGCCCTACGCTTAATCTAAAGCCAGAAAGAGGTATAATAAAACGCCCTAGGAACAAGCTATACGACCGTTTTAATTTATCCATATAGACCTAGTGGGACCTATCACCCCCGTTAGCTTTAAAGGCAAAAGATACTATGTATCTTTTACCAACAACTATACAAGGTTTACTATAGTCTATACCGTCCATATAAAGAACAAGTGGCTTGGTACTTTATAGAGGTACTATAATTAGATCCACACCAAATTTGACCTTAAAATCACTAGAATTTATACTAACTATGGAGTAAAGCTCCGTAGTAAGAAAGCAACTACCTAGATAGATGATTTAGGTATAAAATTTAAACCTGCCGCCTTATACGCTTAGGAAAAGAATGGAGTAGCAGAGTGCTCGCAGCGAACCTCCACTAAGATTACCCGCTTAATAATCCTTACTAGTAATATACCAGACTTTCTATAGCCCAATGTACTTCTTATAGCTATATATATTAAAAACAGACGCCCTATAAGAGCTCTTCTTAATGGCATGTTATCTTATAAAAAGTTTAAGGGTAAACCTCCCTTAGTATACTATCTAAGGGCTCTAGAATCTACTGTCTACTCCCTTATAGCCAAAGAAGATTATGTAAAATTAGCTAGGTTCGCTCCATAAGTAAAGAAGGGTGTTTTAATTAGCTATGACGGCAAGATAATCTATCGCGTTTGGCTACTAGATGAATAGAAGATTGAGCGTCTTAAAGATGTCGAAATCTACAAAGGCGATATTAGCTTAAAAACTACTACTATATTTATGGAAGAGTCCGTTAACTCGTCTAATAAGTAAGGGAGGGAAGATACTACTACTTCTTAGCCAAAGCCTCTATTAAGAAAAAGATAATAAAGAATTAATTAGAAGGAAGGTCGCAATAGCTTGCCCTATAGGCTTAAGTCTCTGCCTAAAAACCTTACTACGACTACTACTTAATCAGGCCGCTAGATGTTAAGAGTTGACCTACTAAGCAACCCTACTGCCTTCCTTATAAGCCTTATAGGTATAGACTAAAGCCTTAACTAATAGGCTGATAATATTAATAAGCTACTAAGCAACTGGGACAATGAAATAGGTGACGAACTAATAGCCCTTCTATCTACCTTTCCTCCTTAATCTATACCTTAAAACCTTTACTTAAATAATTATAACGCGGTTAATCCTATAGCTCTACTAGCCGGCCATATTTAATATACTGGCTCACCCGATCTTAAAACGTATACATTTACTACCTTAATTAATAAAGATAAGCCTTATATATACAACTAAGCAATTAATGGCCTAAATAGCGAAGAATGGATAAAAGCAATAATAGAGGAGGTAGGGTCTCTAATTAAGAACTAAATATAGGAACTTGTTAACCTTGCCTCCCTTAAGCCTCCTTATAAGCCTCTCGCTGGTAAATAGGTGTTTAAAGTTAAAAAGTGAAAGGATGGCGAGGTCCTCCGCTATAAGGCTAAATAGGTTATTAAGGGATATCTATAGCAGCACGGTGTTAACTATAACTAGACCTTTACTGCGGTAGTAAAACCTATAGCTTTTAGGGCTCTATTTGCAATTACTGCCTACTACAACCTTAAAATTAAATAGATAGATATTAAAACTGCCTTTCTCTATAGACCAATTAATTAAGAACTCTATATTGTTATACTAAAAGGCTATAAAGAAGCTAGTAAAGTCTGCCGCCTTAAGAAGGCCCTTTATAGACTAAAACAGTAACCTTAAATCTGGTATAAGACGCTCTTAAAGTTTCTACTAGAAAAACTTAGACTTTACTATCTACACGCGGATTATAGTATATTCGCCACCAGCAAAGGATAGAAAGGTTTAATTATTTCTACCTACGTTAACAATACTAAGATTATCCATAAGGATATAGCGACAGTTAATTAGGCGAAAGTAGAGCTTAAAGCAGCCTTCTAAATAATAGATCTTAGGCCAATAAGCTTTTACTTAGGTATAATAGTTACAAGAGATCGAATAAAGAAGAAGATTACACTCTTATAGCGAGCCTACCTTATTAAAGCTCTTAAATATTTTAGATTATAAAAGGCTAATGCCTCACCAATACCTATAAAGCACTTAATTAAGCTTATAGCCAATTAAGAAACTACTAATAAGGATAATATTAGAAGATACCAGAGTATAGTTAGTTTAGTTATGTTTCCTATAATAGAAACAAGGCCAGATATCGCCTTTACGGTGTTAATAGTAAGCCGTTTCGCCTATAATCCTACCTCTACCTATATAACGGCCGTAAGACTTATCCTTTAATACCTGGCCGGCTCGCTTAATAAAGGAATTACCTATAGAGGTAATGAGAACCTAGACCTTATACTAATTAGCTTTAGTAACGCCGACTAGGGACGAGATAAAACCACAAGACGCTCTGTATTAGGCTTTATATTTATATTAAACAGAGGACTAATCTTATAGAAATTAAAGCTACAAGCTACCGTTTTACTATTAATATATTAATTAGAGTATATAGCTCTAACGGCTGCAGTAAAAGAGGCTATATAGCTTTAACTTTTACTTACCAGACTAGGTATACTAGACTAGAGCGAGCAGTTTGCTAGGATTTTAATTAAAACTAATAACTAAGCTGTAAAAGCGTTGGCTAAAAATTTAGTTTAACACGATCAAATAAAGCACATTAATATCCAGTTTCACTATGTAAGAGATAAGATAAACAGTGACAGGATTAACCTTATACACGTTGCTTTAATTAACATGGTGGCTAACGGCCTTACTAAGCCTCTCGCGGGTCCTTAGTTCTACGCCTTCCTTAAACACCTTTGGATAGTATAGAGACTCAATTAACTACACTAGGCCTCACACTAGGCCTTAATAGGAAATCAGTACACAATTAGTAGATCCTTGGAGAGTGCGCTAAATAACGCCTTAAGGCCTTAAAATAAGCGACAGAACTTAACCTTGATCTACTAACCTACCACTTAAACCTACCACCTAAATCTAACGGCCATAATATTAGGGAGGGCTTATACTAGTAGGAAGGATGGATATACTTTAGAAGAGATATAGGGTGAGGCTACAAGGCCTCTAGAGCTCTATAGGTAATGTAAAACACCTATAGGGAGGTGCTGCCAAAATTTTAAGAGACGTTTTACTAAGCAGGCGCTGTCTCTAGACGTTAGGGAGGGCGTAACTCCTTATCAAATACTTATTCTACCTTAGAGGAGTTTTAGCAACCCTTATTAAGCAATCCTAAACCCCTATATATAGTGTATATAGCGGTATCGTTAACTGAGCTTAAGGGAGGGTGTTGGAAAACAAGCCCGCAATGATATCACGTAATCAGACTTGGGAGAACCTCTTAGCAGGAATCTGACCAATTAGAGAACTTCGACCGCCGGTCAAAGTTCCTTAAAATCTCTTCAACCACCTATATAGAAAATAAGCAATGCACAGAGTTTTAGCCCAATAACCTTATTTTAATATTATATGCATCCCTGATTCTACGCGTCACATCCTTCTCACATCGCCTTACTGCCTTATCCTTATTGCCCTTATTTCTACCTATTGCCAATTTAATGGAGGGCTTTTAATTGTTGCGTAGAGGAAGAGGTAGCCTAGCAAGTAGTAGTCGTTCTATAGGCAAGGCTCCTGCCGCCTCTTAAAAGCGCGCCAGCTAGGGCTTTAGTAGTTAACAAATAAAGTGCTAAAAGACAAAGCCTAATAAAGCTCTGGTAGAGCCTCTTACCTATTATAAAGTTAAGTCTAACTTAGACCCTAAGCCTTTACTAAGGCAGGCTTTTATACAAACTAGAATTAAGATCTATGGTGTTACGGAACCCAACCGCAGGGGCCTCTATAGGAGAGCCCCGTGCTCTTGTGTATACCTCGCGTATAGCTTATATCAGCTACGCGTGGGTATATCACCTCCTTACGCCCTTGACCCTTACGATCGATCGCGCAATATCTTGTAGACTCCCCGAATACATACGCTTTATAGCCATCGCCCCCATTCCATAACATTACGTTACGCCTTTTTCTTCACCAACACTTAGCCTATAACCAATTCTACATCTCTATAATACTATAGACGCTGCCAGAAGCAGCGTGTCCACAAGTTACCTTACTTTATACCCCTAAAGAATTAATAATAGTAAGACAAAATTCCTTACTAGCCACTATATTAAACTTAAAGAACAACCTAATACCTATATTAAAACCACAACACTAATCAGTCCTAGGAGGATTTAATTTATTAGCCTTAGCCTTAACCCCTAAAGGGAAGCCTAGTAGCTTAAAAAACTACAACAACTATAAGGGGGATATTGATAATGTCTTATCCTTTATTAACTATACAACTACAGATAAATAAGCCGAAGGGCTACTACCTAGCAAGATTAAGATACGAGACGCTAAGATGTTTGTAAAAATAGTAGTATAAGAACCTAATAAATACTACCGCCTTTTATAGAACTACTATCTAAAGCTTATATAAGCTAAGATGCGTACTACCTAAAATTATAATATTATCTAAGACCTATAAGCTTATAAGGCGCTTGCTAATAACACACGCTAAGAGATTAAAGATAACCTCCGTGTGTCTAAACGCGATATTTAACAATTAAAGAAGGCCGAGATTATACTTATTGCTATAGTTACTAAAAGAGAGGGTATAATTAAATACCTACAATCTTAGCTTAATAAGTATATTTATAATAATACTAGATACCTCTCTACTATATATAACGCTACCTAAGTCTCTATGCCCCTAGCAACCTTACCTACTTAACACTTAATAAAAGGTTAGTGCTAAGCAGCTTTACCTAATGGGAACCCCTACTATAGTAGCGGTAATAATAAAAGCTATAATAATTAAACCTAAACTACTACTATAGGGTCTAATATACACTACCCTAATCCCCTAATCTTTAAGGGTGACCATAAGGAATATAGCCACTAGAAGATATAAATCTACGAGAAACTAATTTAGAGTACCTATTTTTTCCTTATAGAAGATACTAAAATTGGCTATATTATTAGAGGAATAAAGGGCATCCCATTTAATAGGCTTTTCGCTTAATAGGAGACTAGCAGTCCCTAAAAGTAGTAGTCCTACTAGGAAATCCTTAATAACCTTAACTAAATATACTACAACTATAACCTAATGGCCACTAGTTAAGCTAAACTATGCGCCCTAAAGATAAGTCCTGCTAAATTATTTAATAAGTTTTATATTAAATTCTAGGAATACACTAGAGTCCTTACTTAAGATAACGCTAAAGACTAGGAAGATCTTTTTAAAAAAGTCACTTATTACCTTAGTTATGCAGCCGCCAGCCACAACTATAATAACGTTTATAATATGGTAGCAGCCCTACAGAAGATTAAATGACGGCTAAATTAGATTACTACTGCAACCCCTTACCTAAAAACCTCCCTATAGAAGCCCTCTGGACCTACTAAACTACTAACGCCTACTACCCTAAGCAACACTACTGGTCCTAATATTAACCTCTCTATACTAGCCTTCCTAAAGAAGCTACTAGATAGAGAGCGCAAGCTACTTTAAAAGCTAAGGCATTACTATAGATGCTATTAAGAAGGCTGTTATAGCTATAGCCCAAACTGCCTAATAGCTAGGTTTAGTAGCTGCTATTAAATACCTAACCCTATACCCTAGACACTAAATATATTACTATATAAGACAAAGATGCAGCAACGGTAGTAGAATTAGACGCGGAAGCGGAAAACGTAAAGTCCTAACCCTAAGTTATAGGTTAGGACACTCCAACAATAGCGGGATCTATATATTAGCTTACTTAATAGATAGCTTAATAAGAATAGAAGGATAGAAGCAAATAGTCTTACCTATAAAGAGAACTACCGCTAAGAGACAATATAAAACCCGTTTTATAATTAACTGCAGAGCTACTAATAAATTTATAAATACCTAATTTGTGCGTACTTATAACCTACCTACCTTACCCCTTGCCAAAGCCTATGCCCTATAATTTACTAACGGTAGTTATACTGTATAAAAGATTACCTATATAGCATAACTCTACCTAAATATAAACGGACACTAGGAGGAGCTTTAGGTCTATATTACACTACTTATAAACTACCCTATTATCCTTAGAATAAACTAGCTTAAATAATACAACCCTATTATTAACTGGCAAAAGAGAGAAGTAACCTTTAGCTTTAAATACTATAGAGAGGCTTGCCTAGGGCATGGCCTAGCCGCCTTTATCTACTCCCTAGGATATTAACCTAAGAAAACCCTTATTATCCCACCTATAACTAACTGCCACTATATAAGCGCCGCGGCCTTCTACCGCATAATATATAGGAAAGGCTAGGCTATTGCTGTAGCCTCCTAATTATAACTATATAAGCTTAATAAAGATTAGGACTATGTCCTCTATAGTAATAGGATAGACATAGTTAACCTCCTAGAAAATAATGCCCCTATATAACTTTATAGACTTTTACCCTTAGACTTTAAGAAGTTTATAAAGCTTAAAAAAGGATTTACTAATAAGGAACTCTATAAGCTCCTCCCTAAGAGATATTATAACTTTATTAACATGTGCTTATAAAAGAGCGTAGATATACTCCCCCCATATTAACCTAATAACTACGCCATTAATATTAAATAAGGAAAAACGCTACCCTATAAGAGACCCTACCTAATGTTAAAAGACAAACTTCTAGTTATTAAAAAGTATATTAACAAGCACCTTAATAAAGGGTTTATTTGCCCTAGTATATTCTTAGCAGCCGCCCCTATCCTCCTTACTAAGAAGCTAAAAGGAGGTATCTAATTCTGCGTTAACTATAGAGAACTTAACGCCATTATAATTAAAAACTGATACCCTGTACTGCTTATATATAAGACTTTTAAATGGCTTAGCCAAGCCAAAATCTATACTAAGCTTAATATTATTACTGCCTTTAACCGCCTTTAAATACGGGAAGGTGACAAATGAAAAACCACATTCGCATCGCGCTTTGGCCAATTTAAATATACCATTATGCCCTTTAGCGTATGCAATGGCCCAGGCAGCTTCTAAAGCTATATTAATAACGCCTTATAGGACTGCCTTGACGACTTCTACTCTGCGTACCTTAACAATATACTTATTTACAGTAATGATCCTTTTAAGTATATTAAGCACGTTTAAAAGGTCCTATAGCGCCTTAGAGACACAGGACTTTATATTAATTTAAAGAAGTGTGAATTCTTAGTTATAGAAGTAAAATACCTTAAACTAATTATTACTACTAAGGGTGTCCGTATAGACCTTAAGAAGGTATAAATAATTACTAAATAGTAAACTCCTAACTGTATTAAGGATGTATAAGCCTTCCTTAGTCTTACTAACTTTTATTAGAAATTTATACACAACTTCTTAGGCTTATAGGACTACTTATAGTAATAATGCAAATAAAGGGTCTTCCTATAAAAGGAAGAAAAACATACCTATATTTTACCTAAACGCCTAAATATAAGAAGGCGTTTTAAAACCTTAAAGATGCTTTTACTAAAGCACTTATCCTAGCTTATTTTACACCAGAATAGCAACTCTACCTTAAAACTAACTCCTTAGACTATATTAACGCAGGCGTCCTTTCCTAGATAGGTAACGATGGCTTTCTCTACCTAGTTACATTCTACTCGTCCAAGCTTATACTATAAGAGTGTAACTATAAGATCTATAATAAAGAACTTCTTATAATTGTATAAGTGTTTAAAGAATTCTAACTAGAACTCTCCTTAGCAGAACTTAACTAGCTAACTAAAGTTCTTATAAATTATTATAACCTTAAGTACTTTATAACCATAAAGCAACTAAATTAATGCTAAGCATACTAGAACAAATTTCTCTCCGGTTTTAACTTTAAAATTATATATAGGCTAGGAGTATAAGGTACTAAGCCTAATAGCCTAATATACTATTTGTAAGACCTTCTTTAGTTAAAAAATAACCTTTATAATTAATTCTAATAACAGATAATCCTAAAAGCATAAAACTTAGCCCTAGGTATACTACCTAAGACAAAACTAACCGCCCCTTAGCTTTATACCATAGAACTAGAATTACCCCCTAAAATTAATAAGCTTATTACCGCAGTATATAACACCTCTATTAACCTATTACTGCATTAACTAATTGCCGTAAAGACCGCTAGTACCTATATACTGCCTACTAACCTCTAAAGCTTAAGCCAGATTAATATAGCAGCCTTAAAAGTAAAAAAGAATAGGCTCTATTATAGAGGCCATCTATTTATCCCTAACTTAGAAGACCTATAACGGCAACTAATCTAAATAGCCTATAACCTCTGGTTAAGCGGCTACCTAGGTAAGAGAGGAACCTATAAGCTCCTTAACTAATACTACTTCTGGCCTAAAATAATAGACTTAGTTAAACGCTTTATAAGTGCATACTACGGCTATAAGCGTGCTAAAGCATTTTATATAAAGTACTAAGGACTACTATACCCTCTACTAATACCTATACGCTAATGGGCAGATATTGCTATAGATTTTGTTATTAACCTACCGCCTTGCAAATAACATAGCCGAACCTATAAGAATATCCTTATAATAATATACCAACTTATAAAAGAATAATACTACGTCCTAACTAAAGGCGTAGCTATAAGTAATATTGCTAACGCCTTTCTCCGCAAAGTTTACTAACTATATAGGTTACCTGACTCTATTACGTCTCTAAGGTATATAGTTTAATTCTAATATATAGAGGCGGATTTGCTAACACCTTAATATCTCCGTTAAGATATCTACATTCTTTTACTATAAAACTGCTAAATAACCGGAAAACGCTAACGCTAGTATAAAGGCGTGCTTACGACAGGTAGTTGCCTATAGTTAGGATAACTGGGTAGACCACCTTCTACTAGGTAAATTCGCAGTAAATAACTACGTCTTAGCCACTATAAGACTTACCCCGTTCTTCGCAAATAAAGGTTATTACCTATAATCTAGTACAGAGCCACCAGAGCCTATTAATAAGAAACTGCCATATAGAAAACACCTTAAGATGCTACTTACTAATTAATATACAGACTGTATAAAAGATCTACTTAATTACTATAAAGGAGAGATGGCCTAGGCCTAAGTAAAACAAGCTTACTTTACCAACTGTTACAGAGCACTACTACCTAAGATGCGTGTTAGCAACTAGGTATAGTTAAATATACATAATATCTCCACACAGAGGCCTATAAAGTTACTTAATTATAAGAACCTTAGCCCCTACTAAATTAAATAAGTTATTAATAGGGGAGCTGTATATAAACTAGAGCTTCCGCCTGCCTTAGCTACCTACGGAGTATAGCCTATGTTTTATCTATAGCTACTACACCTTTACTAACCTAACCCTTTACTAGGACAAATATAGCCTAAACCCCTACCAGTACTAATTTAAGATAAGAATAAAGATAAGAACCACAAGAAGTGGATCATTAAACAAATTATTAACTCTAAATACTTTGGCAAAGGCAAAAAACAGCAGCTCCACTATAGAGCTACCTATATAGGATTTAACATATATTAGCCAGAATGGCAACTATAGGAAGACTTTAAGAATGCAAAGAACCTAATTAGCAATTTCCACCACATAAACCCACAGAAACCGAGCCTAAACAGAGATTTTGTGCCTAATCCTCTATAGGAGCCCTTATAGAGTTAAACCGTTGTATATCGCCATATAAGGGCAAATTGCTATTAAATTGCCGCAGATTACTATAAAGTGCGATTACGTAACTGGAAAACTTTAAAATGTCCAGGAACTTTAACTAGCGGTTAAAGTTGTCTAATTGGTTAGATTCTAGACACTAAGGAAAAACCAGCCAATTAGGATTTTTTATCCCTAGGATGGAAAATTGCTATTAGCTCGCCTACCACTAGCGCCTTAGCGACCCCCTTTACACCTTACCAACAACCCCTAAGTCCCAAGTCAGAAGCATCTATATGAGTCCATTATACCTATAATGATATTTCTTCTTCTTCTTTATACCCTAAGCGTTCCCCCTATATGTATATAGTAACCATAGCGTCACCGGAGCTCCGCCTTAATAGGAGGGGGGGTAGTGTCACGGAACCCGACCGCAGGGGCCTCCATAGGAGAGCCCCGTGCTCTTGTGTATACCTCGCGTATAGCTTATATCAGCCACGCGTGGGTATATCACCTCCTTACGCCCTTGACCCTTACGATCGATCGCGCAACGTCTTGTAGACTCCCCGAATATATACGCTTTGTAGCCATCGCCCCCGTTCCGTAACACATGGCTAGTGGTATAGGTATAGCAATAAGGTTGCATAGAAGGCAAAGGCCTATATAAAATTGTTGTATATATAGGACAAAGGAAAAGGATATATAATTATTTACAAGGCCATAGGCGTTTAATATTACTACTGCTGCTACTACCTAAATTAAAAGAAGGATCTAAAGTATAAGCCTCTTAGTAAGTTGCTCTGCACTCTTATACAAATACCAACTAATTTAGAAATAGCGCTTAATAGTAATTTAATAGTGTTGGGCTACTAGAGATAGGCTTATTAACTTAATAAGAAGGGCAAAGCAATCTTGGCTATAGGCCTAATTTACCGCTTTATATTATAGCAGGATTATATTTAGAAGGCCTAATATAAAGCTTTTAAGCTTTTACTAATTTGGTGGCTTATATACTGCCATATTACATTTTACCAAATTAAAAACGTCTATTTTGTTAAAATAATTTAGCATCTAAATAAGGGTCTTATAAGGTTACTCCCTTCGCAAAATATAGTACATAAGTAGGTAATAAGAGAGTTTAAGAAGTAGAAGAGGTTGCTATAAGAAGACTTATAAGAAGCTCATTTAAATATACACCTGTCTTTTAACTTATAGACATTACCAAATTACTTTACTATTATCGCGATAGTTGCCTATTATATTGATTATAATAGAGCTTGCTAGACAAAGCTTCTTGCCTTATAGTAGCTTAAGGGAGAGCACAGCGGCGTTAATATAGCCCAGGTAGTTCTTAATATAGTTAATAAGTATAGAATTGGAAGTTAAATTAGGTATTTTATACTGGATAATGCGTTAAGTAATAATATAGCTATTAACTTAATTATAAGAACTCTTTACCCCTAAATGGCAGAGAGGTAGCGGAAACATTGTTGCCTTTAGTGTCTTAGCTATATAGTTAACCTAGCTGCCTAGGCCTTCCTTTTGGGTAAAACTGCAGATACTACTTTAGAGGAGCTTAAGTTGGCATATAGTTGGTAAGACTTTAACGCTATCGCGATAATCTAGAGAAAGCAGGGAGCGCTTAGTTAACTATATAATATTATAAGGTATATTAGGATATCGCCGCAGTATTATAGGGTGTTTTAAAAGATTATAGTTAGCGGAGAGTAGGTAGAATTTAATTAACTTTAGGTAAGTTCCAAAATCTAGAGCTAAATCTAGTGTTAATTTTCACAATTTGCACTTGCTATCTCTATATAACATAGCAAGACAGGGGTATAATTAGTTCTAGTACTAGATTTTATATTACTCTAAGCTACAATTACTACGGTTATAATATTCACAATATTTAAAATATTCTAATATTTTATTCTACTAGTTAATCTAAAGCAATTTAAGCTAGTAGAACTTATATTTCAGCTCTATTATACATGCCATTAATTATAAATAATATATCTAGGCCTTCTGTAGTAACCATATATTAAAACGCGGCAAAGGCATAGAAAATAACACCTTTATAACCCACTATTGGTTTCTACTTAAGAAGCTCTCCTCTATTCTACAGCTCTTCTATAAGGCAACTATATATAGCTAGGGCCATAAGCATACGCTTTCCCGCTAGTTTACTACAATAGATTAGCTTTTTAGGTGTTTATTTAATATAAAGAAAGATTTTAAAGAACTATAAGAACTATACAGCAGTAGTAAGGAATACGCCTACTTAGAAGCCTTAGCTTATTCCTTATAGGAGAAGTATAAACAATACTATAAATATGCAGACAACAGCGCCACTTACTATACCGCACAAGTTCTTCTTCTAGATAAGAAATGGGCCTAGTTCCAGCAAGAATTTAAGAAGGATAAAAAGAAGAAGAACTGGCTATATAGTAGCCCTAAGGATCCTAAGGATTTTGGTATATAAGGCCTTATAGAGGACCTCTGGCTAAAAGAATACAAAGGCAAATATGCAGCCGCGGCTGCCCAAGAGCCATCTACTACTGAGTTTACACCAGGCGAAACTTTCAGTGGGCTACACTTGCATAAGCAGATTAAGGCTATGCCTACTATAAGAGTTAACGCCTACCAAGCCTACATTTAAGCTGAGCTTAGGTCTACTCTAGATCCTCTGGCTTATTAGAATTTACAATATTTCTTACAGCCAGAACTCGCCCAATTTGCCCTTAATATGCTAGATATACCACTTATAAGCACTAAGTGCGAAAGAGTATTTAGCTCTGCAAAATACCTAGTTACTAACTCTCGCAATTGCCTTAAAGCTAATATTATTAAAGCAAATAAGTGCTTAAAATCTTGGTATGGGCGCCCGAAGCCAAAGGCCTTTAAGCAAGGCGTTAATGCTAACGTTAATAATTTATATAAGGAGGAGCTTACTGCCAAAGCTGCCGCCAAAAAGGATTCCAATGCACAGAGTAATGTAGATCAGGAAGCTGGTGAAGGAGGTGAGCAAGAAGGGCAGGGCGATGAGGGCGATAAGGGCGATAAGGACGATGGGGACGATAAGAGCCAGGAGGAAGATGAGGGTAATAAGGAAGACACTGTCAAATATATCGTTGTCGACGATTAATTGTAACTCAACACCATGCCAAGCCTTACAATATATCAAATATCATCTGGCTGAACCGGTTCGGAGCTTCAAGTGGGCTATTGGTTGGTTACAGAGCTCAAATTTGTAACCAACCAGACCAATTACAGCACTGCTGAAGAGTCGCTCGCATTCATCACTCATAGGAGGCACGGCCAATATATTAAGCGCAAATCGAGCTTGAACTCATCAATCGTTTTTAACTCATCTGCATTTAGGTTAAACTCTTAGGCGCAAGGATTACATCGTCGGATGCAGAAGGCAATTGGGTTGACAAATATCGATCGGTGGTAGCAGTAAGAAAAAAAAGATAGGGATAAATCAATCAAAGCGACGACGACGACGACGACGGGGGCAAGAGGAACGACACTTGTATACACCAGGGTTTTCAGATTGTATGGTTCGTACACCCAATTATAAAATTAAAGCTCATCCTCAGTCGCTAATTGGCTCACCCTTATATTACACCTGCCCGAATCGAGTTAGAGAATTGGAGCTCTAAGAGCTCCACGGCTTCAAATCCACTCCATCCAAACAATCAAATCGACAGGATCCAGTCCAGTCAAACTACGGCTCCACCATGGAGATCCAAGATTAATACAGTCCAAAAAGATCACTGACTTGGCGCACGTCGTCTGAAACCGTCAAAAAAGCGAAGACGGTGAGAATGATCCCGACGAGGGTGTAGAGCAGATTGGCAGCGATGAGGGTCCAGACCGCAGCCTTAGAGGCTTTGATAACAAGGACAGTGTAATGTGTCTGAACCTAAGTATATTGATCTATTTGGACTGGTGTGGCGTGAATGTGAGGTCAAATCCACTCTAATGCTCCAGTCTAGATCCAATGCACCATACCTAAATAGGAATAATTACCTATATGGGCTAGCCTGCCATTTGGATCCAATTGGCGCGAGTGTTCGCGCCGGTCCAAAGAGGTTATTGCCTGAGTAGCAGCTCGAGGGCTGGATTGGCTGTCAATGGATGATAAGAACACCTTACTGGTGCCCAGTGAGGTAATCAGTATTCAATATCAATATGAGGGTGTGTTGACATTGATATTGAACCGCCAACTTATATTGACATTTTATTAAATAATGAAGCATGTGATAAAGTAGGATCCGTGCACAGGCATTTAGACAGTAAAATTCGTCCTACGGTTATCGATAAGAACAAGGCCAATAAGCTAAGACGCCTAATTATCATTCTGCTAGTGCACGGATCACTATATGGTAGGATGCTACGGACTCCCCCCTCCCCTACCTCTTTTCCCTCCCCTATGTCTTTTACCTATTTCCTACCTATTATCTATACTGCGACCTATAGTGTACCCCTACTTTATGTATATGACTATGTAAAACGGTAAAATACTACTATATATATATATAAATATTCGGTCAGGATCCGGAAAGTAACACTTGGTAGTTGTAAGAGTACATATATTAGATCCCGCAAGAGTTGCGCAAGTTCGCGAGTACTCCGTCTTTTTGGCCGTATGACGACGTGGAGCGGGATACGTTACAGTAGTAACTTTACCGTCCGAATCTTTTGATCAGCGGCGGCTCTGCAGGCGGTAAAGGAAGCCAAGACACTACTCGGGGTCTATTTTAACCTTCCCGTTATCTATTTTAACTTTCTTGTGCTTTACGTGTCTCCCCCCACGTGTCTCTCTATGCGTCTCCATTTGTAAGAGAGACACGGCAAGGCACAGGCAGAGACGCGAGCAGAGGTGCGAGTAGAGCCACGAGTAGAGCCACAAGTAGAGCCACAAGCAGAGCTACGAATAGAGTCACGAGCAGAGCCACGAGCAGAGGGAGGAGTAAAGAGAGAAGCAAAGGGCGAAGCAAAGGGGGCAGCCTAGATAGGAAGGTGGGTCTAGATGAACAGTGCTCGGTTGATCTACAGGGGTAAATTAAGGCTTAGCTTTGATATTCCCTTTCTAGACACCCCTTTCTACCTCTACGCCTCGCACCTCTACGTCTCTCATGGCTCTACTTGTGTCTCTGCCCGTGTATCTGCCCGTGTCTCCTTGCGTCTCCTTATTCGTCTCTTTGCACGTATTATTGGGGATTAGGTAGAGAGGTGTAGAGACATAGACGCAGACACAGACGTAAAGACGCAGAGATATAAAGGCGTAGAGGAGCAGAGGCGCAGAGGCGTAGAGGCGCAGGGGTAGGCCGTGCTAAATTAAGCTACGACTCTAAAAAAATAAGCTCTAAGCCGCTAATTTTACACATACAGAAAGGAACCTGGCAGGAGATTCGGGCAGTAAAGTCACTGCCGGGTGTTACTGTCGGGATCCTGGACGGGAGCAGGAAAGGAGCATTCAGATAATAAGCGGGAAAACTAGAGACGTGATTCTCAATGTAGAGAGTGGTACCAGCAGGCAAGCCAGCCGTGCAAAGCGGTGAGCGCTCTTCTCCCGTGGATTATATGTCTAGTGAAGTAAGATCGCGGCCTGGACACCCGCGCAGGGAGACTTAACGGTTGGGTCTGACGAGACGAAGAGTGTCATGAGGGTAAATCTCCTTACTGCGGAAGAGAATCAGCTTGATCTAATTCCACCCACGCCAGTTAACATTACTATGTCATACTTCCGCGAACAAGCCCATTTCATTCGGAGCAAATATCATCCGATCGTCAAGTTGTGCCCTCCAGAGGAATACACCAGCTTCATCATTGCGATGGCAGACATTTGCGATCCTGAGAGGCCGGAGACGTGGAAATTCGGGCTTAGTGCTGTTTTGTGGGGTTCCTAAGAGCAGCCGTCCACAATGAAGGGCGAGTAAAACTTTTTAAAAGCTATGCGGCAAACTACTGTGAGCCGTTTAAGTCTGCCGCGTTGTGGTTGCCCAGTGACACTTTCATTCCTCCAGATGTGTTCTCTGGACGGACCCAGTGAAGTGGAACAACCATAATGGCAGGACTACAATTGCGGGCGACGCTGCGCATCCTATTTCGCCATTCAGAGGTCAGGGCCTGAATAATGCGCTGCAGGATGCTGCACTCTATGTTGAGGCCATCGGGGCCGTAGTCTCTGGTGCAAAGAGTCTGGAGGAAGCCGTGTTAGAATATGATGCAGAGATTTTGGAGCGGGGTCGCAAGGAGATTGGGGTGTCTAATGTCTAGACACAAGGGACCTGATGAAGTGGCCAATGTTTACATCCGGCCTTAATAAAAGTTAGCCCGGAGATGATAAGCAAGGAAATGGTGGACACATATATATTAGACTAGCAGATGCCAAACGTGCTATGTTGCCTCTTTTTAGCAGAACATGACAAGGAATCTAATGCAGGTATAGAAGGGAGCACACCGTGTATGATCTATGCGTATCGAGGCGGCCTATCACTGGAGCCTATAGTTTTGAAGTATTGATTCATTAGAAGGTAAGATTCTGCCGGGAGAATTTCCCGAAGGTTTAGGTAGAAATGGCAAAGGTCTTTCCGTATCGTTAAAGTTATCTTAACGATGCCGTGAATTCAAGACCTGACATTTTCTTGAGGTCTTAGCCATAATATATAATCATATGATAAAGTTTGATGGATCGGGCGATATTGCAATATATCTGTCAACTAGTTTCGAACGTCGATTAGAGGAGCCCACTTAGGACAATTGTATCATCAGTCATTTTCGTTGTGTTGTTCTCACGTCCGGGTCTAGGCTGGGCGCAGTCGCTCATTTGTTCCGTTTTCACAACCACCTGCATGGAACCTTTGGACTAGCGAATAACATGAACTTATCGAACTTCAGCGCCTGTACGGAACTTTTGGTGCATCTATGGGCACTTTTGAGGATGACCGGTGAACTTAGAACGTTCAGAATTGTCAATTATGATTCCAAGGTCGGATCTCTATTGGTCGCAGCTATCGGAAGCTCGTATCTCAGGCATGAATGCGGTAGGATTTATTTGTAGAAGAGCGCCATCTATGGAGCCTTGCGCCCGACAGTTTCCAGTGAATTTGAGGTCCGTCTGCAGATTTGAGCCTCAAGCCTCAAGAATAGCATTAATCAATTTGCCTCCTCATCCAGTGTATGGTTCATCCTCGGGAGCCACTACACCGAGGCCTCAACCAATTGGCGACAATAGCTCACGGACGGGAGCTCCGGGATGCGACGTCGAAAGTGCTGGAGGAGTACTTCGGCGTAATCGAGCCACTGCATGAAAACCATAAAGCAACTGAAGTGAGGAATATCTTGAGGAGGGACCACAGTTTGCGAGTAACGTACGAAATTGCCCTTATTGCAGAGGACTGTCTTGTAACTTTCAGTTGCGATATAGGGCTCCCCAATACAAAAAGAAAATTTGGCAGTGGCAGAAGGCCGGTAGACTTCACCGCAAGAATATACCTAAGTCTGACATGCAGATCATGGTGCACAAACAACTGCGGAAGGCTCGCGCTGGGGAGAAAGTGAAGTTTCATTACAGGATGGGCCTAGTGAACCCCGAGAAGCTCGATCGATTCCGGAAGAAGAACCGTATAAGAAGCTCACGGTCTCTATCTGCGGGTACAGTTAAACGGGTTTCACTGCTGGGATTGGTTCACTAATTCATCTAGATATACCACAGTATATTAAATGTAATACCGAGTCCACTTCAGGTGATGAGTCCCCACAGCCAGAAAGCTGCTCGACGCAGTCGGATCAAAATGGCGATTCGAATCAAGTTCCAGACAGGCCGCTTAACCTTGAGTCATCTGAGCCTGCGGCGGTTATGGAGGGCTTTCTGGCTAGCGGGCGCAATGATGCGAAGAATGACTCCGTTCAACAAGGCACTAGGGAGCTTCCGGCAGACTCTCTTTCTGTGGATCGTGAAGTATCTGACCAATATCCTGCATGGCCTGGATTCATGGGTGACGAATGCCTGGAAGGTTTGCTCACTGGGCAAACAGCGAACGACTCCACTGGTTCGTTCGAGGTACTGCTTCTCCAAACTCCGGTATCTCGATCAACTGATATTGCAAGAGAGGTTGCCACAGTGTCTCACAGACTACAGCGAGCACGCATAGGAGGAGTTAACGACGTGTCTTTCCGGAAGGAGGCTGATACACTGAGGGACGAAATCAAGCGCCTCATTCCAGCGTTAGCTAGAAAGCTTGGATCTCAAACAGAGTTCAAAAAGACTAAGGAGTTGCTAACAATCTTGGCTGGGCAATTCAGAAAAACCTACAAGGACATATATAGAGGGGAAATAGATTCCCTTATCTTTTTGGAACAAATCAATCAGCAAATGCGAGAGGAAGAGAAAACTTGGGCATTTGATCTGATCAAAATGTGCGATTCAAGACAGCTCGAAAAACATCAGGAAACCATCCGCACAGGGTCACAAAATGGACAGGACAGCGTGAGATTGGAGACGACCAACAGAATTTCAACCTATGTCGAGTCCGATATACCAGCGGTGACCATATCCTGCGTGGGATTAGAGACGACCAACAGAATTTCAACTTATGCCAATATACCACCGATGACAAGATACTGCGTGAGTGTTCTCAGCCTATAAAATTGCACCTGTGCTTACCGTAGAGTTTTAGTGTAACTGTATATTCGGGCCATTCACGGTTGAGCTGTATGGGGCCTGTTTGCAATGCCAGCACAAGTTCTGCGGGCGCTGCATTCATGAATTTGATCCTGTACAGCCCATTTCCGAGCCTAGTGTTTAGAGTAAGCCTATACGTGAGATGGAATAAAGATTGGCGATGAAGCTGCAGCTATTTGGGGCAAGAAAGGACAAAGAACGATAAACAGGGTGCCTGTAGGCTTGGGTAAGACAGGTCGCGCGAAGAGGGCGTGGGGCGCTGTGATAGCTTCCAAAGTCTCCCCATAAGGTGTATTCCGTAAATTCCACGTTCATTCCGCGGCAGGCGAAGTAAATGGCAATTCCGCTACCAAGACAGGAAGCTCGTTTGCCGGAACCCAAGTGGTGGTTGTGCTTGAACATGGTTCTGGAAGAGCCCTCCACATACGTTTTCCTGCTTATATAAACAGATTCCCTTTGTTCCTTTCTTAGTCGGACTCCATAGCAATCACTTCGGAGTCCGTAGATATAGGCCTATATTAAGGCCTATATTCGTCGTAGTTAGATTCCACATATTCATTCATTCATTCCAATATCATTCAGTTCATCAGAACAATCCACTGCCATGCGGTGAATGGCTGGCGAAGGAGGTTGGCTTGGGATACTGTTCAAGTAGATTTACCTTTCTTTCAGTGTAGAGTAGAGTGCCGTCAATTTTGAAGAGATACCCCTGGACACGGTAGGGTCCTTTGCCAAGGTCGCTTATATTCGTGACTGGATTCAATTGGATATTTGCATTAATCCGGCTTTTCCAATTGGTTGATTCTTATCGATAACTTAAGGACCAAAATTGCCGTGTCAAGAGATGCTCCGCTTCTGTCGCGCGAAATGCAGAAGGATGTCGAAGCCTCCAGTAAGATTGCACGCATAGGCGCCGTGTTTGGGCAGCATCGCGAAGTATTCTTGGGACTCTCTACCTCAGCAGACAGGGGAGAAAGGTAAATTGCTGCGTCTGGTTGGCCATCTGGGGACCATTGGGTTGCGGGATTTTGGAGGCTGTCAAAGGCGCTTCAGGCTATTCCGATTCCCCGCGGCCTGTTTGCGAGTTGATTTTGACGGACCTGTCCGGGTAACCTTACGGTCCCATGTGGCACGTAAGAATGATGTATGTTTTATTTTCTGGCTATGCGGAGCTGTAGCGAAAGCTTGAAGATGTTGAAGGCAGCGGCCTTGATTTTCGGAATGTCGTCATTTTCGATGCGGGGATTTGCGCCACACAGCTTCTGCACCCACGGATCAAAGGTGGCATTGTTGACGGTATTCCCTAGGCTCCTCGGATTCCATCTTTGGTCTGAGAGATTCGCTTGCCTTGTTCGTCACGCCATTACGCCAGTTTATTTGCTCAAGACCGGAATGATTTTTAGGGCTGAATCGAGCTTTGCCAGGGTTGATGCAACGCCAAGGCGATATCAAGCATAGTGGGGCTGCTGTATCAATCGTAAGGTAAGGGTGATGTCGTTCGTTTGGGCTCTTCCTGCATAAAATCTTAGATTTGCTCCACTATGCCTATATTTACTTCTCGACGCTCCTTTACCACATCTTCCTTCTTTTTGACTGCGCTCCCCTCACACCATCTTCTTGCAAAGCGCCCTCTGCCGTTGCGACAATGACTACTTTCATTGTCTCACTGTAAGTAGCTGTGCCAAAGCCTGAGCCAGCCCCGCCTTAGCTCCAACCCCATGCGCCATTGCTATCTCTATGTAGACAATATCTTACTCGGTTCTTCTCCCCAGGTTCCTACCATATACTGTGGACTTCCACGACCTACCTACACCCGCTCGGCGGCCCAGCCCTCCGCCCCGCCTCACTATTACAGGCCGAAGGGACTCCATCACCGATCTACAAGAGAAGAAGGCAAGCCTTTTCCCTGTTCCTACTCCTCCGAGAACTCCATCTGCCACTGCAGATCACGAAGAATTCTTCTCCCAGCTGCAACCCAGCGCAGCAACGCACTTCCCTAAACCTCACGACCCCCGCTCCTTGGTTCGAAGCGATTCACACGTTCCAGAATGGGGTGGAGGCTTGTTCTTCAACCAACCACGATCCAGAGCAGATCCAGCTCCACCGGATACCATCCTAGAATATGCTAAAGCTCAGGAGCGAGCGAAAGCGGCAAAAAACAGACGCACGCAAAGATCGCCTAAAGGGAGACAGTCGGGAGATCATAGCAGAGACGATCGACCATGGGGTTCAGAATGGACAGTTGAGCCCGCTATCCAAGGCAATGGAGGCCTGGCCAATGCAGTTAGGGCTGCAGTAGATGCCGGTACCATGGGAGATATTTTCTGGGTCGGACTTATTGGATTCCCCACAGACTCACTTGACGGAACTACAAAAGACGAGATCCATGAGAAGCTGGAATCCGAATATGACGCATTGACTGTCTATGTCAGCGATAGCGACTTGGACGGCCACTATGTTCACTATTGCAAGACTATCCTCTGGCCAGTTTTCCACTACCAGATTCCGGATCACCCCAAAAGCAAGGCTTATGAAGACCATTCTTGGGTATATTATGTTCATCTCAACCAGGCTTTCGCGGACAAGATTGTCAAAAGCTATAAACGTGGCGATATCATCTGGATTCATGACTATCATTTGTTGTTGGTACCTGCCATGATTAGGAAGAAGCTACCAGATGCGCAAATCGGCTTTTTCCTTCACACTGCATTCCCGTCGTCCGAAGTTTTTCGTTGTTTGGCCGTACGGAAGGAGCTCCTCGAAGGCATGTTGGGCGCGGACCTCGTCGCATTCCAGACTTGGGAGTACGCTCACCACTTCTTGCAAACCTGCAGTCGTTTATTGATAGTCGAGGCTACTGAAGATGGTGTGCAGCTGGACTACCATTTTGTCAATGTCATGTCTCTTCCGATTGGTATCGACCCTAAAGCGTTGAGCGTAGCACGAGAAGAACAAGAAGTGCTGTCCTGTATCAAAGTAATGCAAGAGAGATATCATGGTAAACGCCTCATCGTCGCTAGAGACAAGCTCGATCATGTACGAGGAGTTCGGCAGAAACTCCTAGCTTTTGAGTTGTTTCTTAACAAATATCCCGAGTATAGAGATAAAGTGAGTGTTTTATCATTCCTTCGTATTACACCAGCTTACACCGCGTAGGTGGTCATGATTCAAGTCGCGACTTCCACAACTGAGAACTCAGAACTTGCGGTTACAGTGTCGGAAATAGTTACCCGCATCGATGCTGTTCATTCAACACTAGCCCATCAACCCTTGGTTTTCTTAAGGCAAGACATTGCATTCTCACAGTACCTTGCGTTGCTCTCCGTAGCAGACGTGCTCATGATCACGAGCCTTCGTGAAGGTATGAACCTGACTTGTCACGAGTTTGTCTTCTGTCAGGATGGCAAAGCTAGTGACAAAAAGCATGGACCAGTCATTCTTAGCGAGTTCACCGGAAGTGCTGCCGTTTTCGACGGCAATGAACTCGCTGTCAATCCTTGGGACTATCAGAAATGTGCGGAAGCCATAAAGGTGGCGTTAGACATGGATGAGATTGAGAAGGAGCGGAGGTACAGCAAACTGCGCGATGTTGTTATGCACCATACAGGAGAGCACTGGTGTGCCAACTTGACCAACAACCTAGCAAAGGTGCATGACGAGCATTACCGCCGAGACACCATGTCGATTCCTCGGCTTTCGATTGCGCAATTGAGCGAAAAGTACAAGAGAGCGAACAAAAGGCTTCTCATCCTCGATTATGAAGGGACATTAGCCTCATATGGATCTGTCACGAACATTATCCTAACAAGCCCTCAGCGAGTCATAGATGCTCTGGGCGACATACTCGCAAACGAAAAGAATATTGTCTATGTGATGAGCGGTCGTACACCTGAGGAATTGGAACTTATTTTCAGCCGCCTCCCCAACATTGGCCTCATAGCTGAGAATGGATGCTTCGTCCGGGAGTTCGGCGGTACAGACGAGTGGATCTCTTTCGCTGACGATGAAAAGAGCAAAATGTGGAAAGAATCTGTTAAGGGAATCTTGCAATACTATGTGGAGCGCGTGGAAGGAAGCTGGGTTGAGGAACGACATTGTTCACTTATCTTCCATTACGAGAAAGCTGATGAATATGAAGCAGCAAATCGCCAAGCTGGCGATTGTGCAAATCACATTAACGACGCATGCCAAAACCAACGAGTGCGAGCCATTCCTACCAAAAATACGGTCTGCATCGAGCCGATAGACTGGGATAAAGGAACTGCCGCCACTCATATTTTCAACAACATGCGGAAAGAACTTGCTCCAGACTTTTTAATGGTAGCTGGCAATGATCGCGACGACGAGGTTATTTTCCGTTGGGCCAATGATATGTCTACGAATGGAACGATCTCTGATGTAACCACTGTCAGTGTTGGAAACAGAAATACCGTGGCCATGGCCACCCTAACGCAAGGCACAACTGGTAAGCATATCTACTTTCGTTAGCGTTTTGCATAGTAATTCATCTGGTTCAACGCTAACGGATTCGCACAGGTCTTATCTCTGTACTTGGACGGCTTGCGAAACTCACTTGAGTGACCTTTACTCTTCTTCTATCAGTAGTGGATCATAGTGTGTTCTCTCGACAGCATCTTTAATGCACAATCGAGTTTCTAAAGCAGGCACATACCCTATACCACTCCTAAGTTTATGCCTATCATAGCCTATATGTACTTCGTGTTTGCTTTAGCCATTGTTCTCATTCTCTCGAACGTGCAACTCTAAATATCACAACTTGCGGACGAGGACGTGAGCATAGCTTCTGATGTGGAGGATCTTATATTCCTGTACTCTTAGCCACTTGGCGCTATTTCCTAGAATAAACGTACTATTCTTCTTTGAGCGATTGCTAACATGACATAAATTCTATTTTTTATCACAAAAGCTCACTTCCATCAAACAATTTTTCAACATGAAATGCAATAAAAACAGCCCCATTATTTCGAATGTAAATTCCTTAATTGTTGTTTTCTAACTTCTGGTTGGCATTGCCAACATGTCGTAGCTTCTTGAAACCACCTCCACTTCAAATCTTAGCATGACCTCATGACTTGTTGCTCCTTGGGACAACTTCCCAAACTGTGATGTAGAGAACTTCCCCCTGATACAACCTCCCTCTTTTCAAACACCGCACAACATTCAAGTCAGCGTATACTCATATTCTAGATTCCTTTCCTATCTAAGCACAACTAATGGACACCAACTATTTCGTCTGCACGTTAGGCCAGGCCTGTCGAGCTGCACCTATCTTACGAGCCGTCCAGCCAGTCGATGAGGAGTACTTCCGAAAGATTTGGTTTTGGCTGAAATCACGTGCGTCGACGTCATAAGTTCTAGAGTGAAAATCAAAGGAGATTAGGCGGGCGGGTATGTACTGCGGGCGGTTTCGCATTTGCCTTGGTGGCGTGTAAGTCTTCGGACGCTACTTCTTTCAGCGTACCGGAACCGCACATCAATCTGCAGGAACGAAGCAATGAGAATGGTCGTGAAAACAAGACCTGTACAACATATCAGGCAGCAGTCCGGCAGCCTATCTAGATCACGTTAGGGCCGGCTAAGGCAGAGGATTGTTTCAAGCCTTTCGTTTCGCAGCTACGGTTCTCCTCATTTGCCGTTATGGGGTGGACGCGGAGTTGTGATATGTGTAACCAGATGACCCTCGCACATGTGCTACACTACGCAGGGTACCGAGGGAGATGCGAGATGCAAGGTACGAAGTGCGAAGTGCGAAGTGCGAAGTGCGAAGTGTGAAGCGTTGACATTAATCCCGTCAGCCGCCTAAATTGACGCCCGTTCGTATAGCACGGGTATTGATAGAGTAATTTGGGGCAGCCGCGGGGAAAGTCGAGAATTATTAGACGTGAATTACTCCGTACACTGACAGCACTGGTGGCTTATGATAAAATGGCGACTCGAGTCGTCCTTCGCTGAAACTGCCTTGCGCACTCCCCCTCGCTGCTGCCCCTGTTGTTCGTTGAAGCCCTTCCCGGTTGCCGCGCCGATCACCCGCATTTCAGCGAGTCAGCAAGCCATGGTATTGCTTCGATCACTCCACGTTGCAACCGTCCTATCCACCGCCCTCTCTGCCGTTGCTCACGCTCAAGTATCTACTTCTGCTGGGGGAACTCCTTCAGGCTCGCCCTCCACCCGCCCTACCGATCTCAACGCAATTCCTGTGAACCCAACGCCTTCCAATGCGGGTGACCCTCTTCTGCAGTCATTCGTCTCCTACTCCATCGAGTTCGCCTTCTTTCCCGACTATGCCGGCAATGCGTCATATCCAAATGACTTCTCGAACAACCTTCTAGAGAGCATTAGCGCTTTCAGTGGAACGAAGCCCTATATTCGAGTAGGAGGAAATACACAGTAAGCCCTAAAACTCGCTTCCGTTTAAATCTTTCTGCTCGTATTCCGGGCCGAATAACCGACATCCGAATTAGGGACTATGCTCTCTACGATGCCTCCCTGAAAGTAGCGACCAATGGCACCTACATTCCCTCAATCTCGAAAGATTATCCTCTGATCCTGTCCATCGGACCGTCATACTTCGAATCATACTCCACTTGGCCAAATACCAAATTCATCCACGGCTTCAACCTCGCTAAAAACACTACCGACGACCGGGTAAAGCTCCTGGATACAGTCCCGCTAGTATGCAAAGCATTAGGCGGCGGAAAGTTGCTCTACTGGGAGTTGGGAAATGAGCCTGATCTCTACAAGACCTCTGCCCAGGGTCATGTTCGACCACCAACCTGGACCGAGAGCGATTATGTCTCGGAGTGGCTCAATGTTACAGGCAAAATTGGAGAGTCGATGGCGAAGTCCTGCACTGAAATGGCAAGAAGCAGCGAATATCAATATATTGCCCCCTCATTCGCCGGTACCAAAAATAGCCTTAAACCCTTGACAGTTTGGAAGGACAGCTTTGACGCAGCCAATGATATTGCGCTGTTCTCTTCACACAAGTATACTATTTCATCCTAAAATGGTAATGCAACGAACCGCGTAAGACTGACTTCATTTACAGCTACATTGGTGGCGCTACTCAACCCGGAGTCACTCTACAGGGCACTCTTATGAACCACACTTCCACAGTAGTTAGCGTTTCTAAGCAAATAGACGAAGCCAACGCGCTGGCCCAAGCCGGAATGACCCTTCCCTTTATCCTAGGCGAGACCAACTCCCTGTACAATGAAGGCGCACCTGGCCTCTCCAACGCTTTCGGCGCCGCGCTCTGGGGTGTCGACTTCAACCTTTACTGCGCGGCGACGGGCATCAAGCGCGTGCATATGCACCAAGGCACTAACTACCGCTACGCATCGTGGCAGCCCGTTGACACTTCCACCACGACCAAAGGCACCAAGCCACCGTACTATGGCAACATCGCGGTCGCCGCTACGCTCGGCGACCTCACCGTCAACCAAGTCCAAGTGCAGCACCTCCCCCTGCCCAAAGACACAGAGGCGGCATACGCCGTCTACGCTAACAGCACCCTCGCGCGTGTCATGGTCATCAATATGGTCCAGTACAACTACAGCGCCGCCACCGTAGATGACCGCCCTGCCGTCGTGTATAATTTCACTGTCCCGACGTCGTGCGCGGGCGTTGGTGTTGTGCAACGGCTGATGGCGAACGGGAGCGATGCCATTACAGGTATTACCTTTAATGGGCTCTCTTATAACTATGAGCTGGATCTAGGGAAGCCGCGGCTGGTGGGGAATGTGACAAAGGATGAGATTATATGGGTTGGTGAGGATGGCATTTTTGGTGTTAAGGTGCCGTATTCGAGCGCTGCGCTGGTGCAGCTATCGTGTTAGGCGGCTGGGGAAGAAAATATGTTACATACTTGGGTGGCCTGAGGTTTCGGGGTTTTGGAGGTTTGGGGTTTTTGGGAGAGCCTAGAGACGGAGTTTGACACGGCCTTGTTAGAGCGGTCATGGCTGACGAGTCGTAGATGCCATAAGCAATGAATACTGATTGATAAGACCAAGTCTCGTTTGAGTTTACTAACTGCTGACCCCTTGATCTATACCCAATATAGGAAAGCTAAATCGACAGGGTAGTCACGATCGTTCGTGTCGGCCGGAATTTGAGGTTATATATTGTCCTAATTGGCGCTACCAATAGGACCGGTTCTTTTGGTGCCCAGTTGGGGTCGACATTTCGACAGTTATACATCGCAAGCCCCACCCCCACGACCGCCCACATATCAACTAAATCAAATCGTTCGTGCTTAGGAATTCTGTTGTTCGTGCACGGACCAACTTATAGATGGACGCTTAATTCTGTTATCTATTCACTTGCTCGCAGAGATGTACTTTGAATAATGTATTGTATTGGGGGGTGTAGGCCCAAGGAGAGGGTAATCTCGCCTCAGCCTGCTTGAATAGTAGGTCCTACTGTCTCAAGCAGTGGTAGATGATTACACACTTATTGCCCCCCTTGGGCCTACCGCAAGCCTAAGAGGCTGCAAAACTATCTATAGGGTGGAGGGTGGGAAAGCGAAAAGCCGAAAGGCTAATTATGATAGATATTGATATTGCTGTTCGGAGGAGGCGTGGCTTCACTTTAAATAGACATCTTTATCTATTTACTTGCTCGCAGAGATGTACTTTAAATAATATATTGTATTGGGGGGTATAGGCCCAAGGAGAGGGTAATCTCGCCTTAGCCTGCTTAAATAGTAGGTCCTACTATCTTAAGCAGTGGTAGATGATTATATACTTATTGCCCCCACAACGCGTACCATTAGAACCTAGCGGTATAAGGCCTGCGCCCAATAACTAATATTCTCTTTGCGCCCATAGGGTGTAGGCCTAAGGAGAGGGTAATCTCACTTAGCCTGCTATCTTGCAGTAGGTTCTCTACTGTCTTAAGCAGTAGTAAATAATTACGCACTTATTCCCCCAATAACGCGTACTGCGGTATAAGGCCTACGCCCAACAACCAATATAGAAGTAGGAATATATGTCGTCTCTTTACGCCCGTAGGGTATTATTAATGATAAGGAGGAAGCTGGAAAGCGTTAATTTAAAACCTGTTAAAAACCCTATGGGAAAAATTGTTAGGAAAGACTACTTATTAACAGCTGTGGAAAGACGCAACGCGAAACTTCGCAATCCTCTAAGGGGTAAGACGTTTTATCGTGACAACAACACAACGCTGTACGGCATAGCATTATTAAGGCTATAAGACAAATGAACAATAAATTCTCTATTAAATAAGCCTTATTTTAAAGCGAAAAGCCGAAAGGCTGATTGTGATAGATATTGATGTTGCTGTTTGGAGGAGGCGTGGCTTTGCTTTGAATAGATATTTTTATCTATCTACATCGTCCTCTTCCATTGACTCTCCTGTGACTTATGCTCGGCTTGCCTGCTCCCTACCGTACACCTGGGTAATGTGCCTTACATCTACTGCCTTATTTGCTTCCTACTTTCTTACCGTGCTCCAGCCCGTATTGCAGTTCAATAAGGCCCGCACGGACCTTTTTTATATGCAAAAATACGGGCTCGGCGCTTTCTAGTAAGCGCTGATTATCATGAAGGAAAATTAAGAAGCAACTTTCTCAACATTAAAGCTTTATCACTACATTCTATCCTACGCGTGCCTACCGCGGGTGATTATATTAATTGCTATAATCACAAGGGTTGATTATGATTATAATTAGTTAGATTATATAATAATCATAACTTATGTAACTAATAGAAGAGTTATGTGCATCTCTGGATTCTATTGTCGCTTTTGGCGATACTTGCACCATAAACCAAGATCATCACCATGCAAGCAAATTTGATTCCTTCCGCGTCTGCTCTCCGCTCTTACATAAAGGACTTCCATACTCTGAGGAAACCCGTACAAATGAACCTTCGGGCTTCGTTCCCCACCATTCAACAAACAAAACAAGTCCGAGGATGATAATGAGGCCACACGAAGGAATGGCGGCCCATAGAACCTGCGCTGCCTTCCACTGAGTGGCCGTATAAGGCACAAGTGTCACCGTAAGGGCAAAGGACGCTCGACACCAACAGGAGTTGTAACGTCCAACTTGAACGGCCAAGATCGCGGCTATTATACCACTAGTAACGGCTCCATCTTTAACAAGAGAACATCGCCAAAGCCACCTGAGTTTATCGGTTGGTTTTGGCAGGGCGGAGTAATAGAGGTACCATTGAAGGACGTGGTCGCATAAGAAACTAAGAATCCAGACCCCTAAAATCCCCATCCATGTCAGAGAGCGGCAGCCAGGGCCTACTGGTATCTTATTCGCACGGTTCGTGACGGAGAGAAAAATAGCCGGCGTGCATGCCCCAAAGGCGACCCAGACGAAACTGATAAATAGAAGTTGATAAGGCCTTGGCCCGCGCGGATCCACATGCATGTGCTTGCATGGGCGCCAGGAGCTGTTCATGCCTAAGTAGCTTGCCATTTTCGGCCAGCTTTGACGGCATATATTGGCCGAATGCTCCTCACTATCTGCCAAGTTGAGCTGTAGAAGGCATGGGAAGAGCCGCGGATGGCAGGTAGGGGTTGGTAAAGGGCAACTCGTAAGTTGTAGACGGGGAAAAAGCCGTATTTTGCGTTTATTCTCTATACACCGCAACCTCCTGTTCATGGTATTCATTGCGATTATTGCGCTGGATACTGTCGTAAAAGTTCCAAGTCTGGAACTGAGCCATGCTTGCGGTATTGAAACGAAGAGAATGCAGACTACTGCGATGGTGTGGGCCGTCTCATTGGAAACTCGAGTATTCTCCAGCTCCACCTGTTTGATTGTTCGAATAATCGCCGTTGCAAGAGTTCCGACTAGGGTCATGATAGCGACTAGAGTTGAAGGCATCGAGGCCAGTCGCATCGAAGACAATTCATAACTGGCTTGTCTGATGATGCGTATTTCCTGCTCATCAAGTTCCTTAGCCTGGCAACTTTTCTTGAAGTGTTCTGATACATCCTGCCAGCCGAGTTCCTCGTAAGCTGCGAAAACAGTTGCGACTTGCTCTGAAACTTGGAGCTCCCTGGAAAAAGTGCTCTTAGCAACACGACGGAGCCGTCGATGCGTCTCGAGCCGTGTCAAGAGGCTCTGAAGACTGTCAATTGGATTGCCGATAGCGCGCAGAATGACAAAGACGTAGTTATACCAACATAGTGGGGGGAAAGAAAGGTGAGATATTAAGATAATCGCTGGGAGGATCCAAAGCGAAAGGCGACCAAATGTGTCCTTCCATGGCCATAGGCCATATGTCTTGCCACAAATGTGGTAGCAACCCGAGAGTGAGAGTATGCCGTTTGTTGGGTCTCCATCAAAGCACCCACTCTCGTTCCATTGATTTAGCTTGGCCTGATCGATGAAGGTGGTATTGATTATTTGATTGACGGTGGCTAAGCAAGCTGCGAAGTCTGGCTTATAAGTAACATTCAGAGGAGTTGGTGGATCGCAACCCTTCTGTGCTTGTACACATTGAAAAAGGAGAGAAAGACATGTCAGGAAGGCCCTGGAACTTATAATAGGAGCCATTTCGAAGGAATTCAGGCCTTTGGGACTGTCCAGGAGCTTCAACTTTATAAGCAGGGAGGTACTCTGTATTGAAACTGGATTTAACTGAGTTACAAGTATGGAGAGCGGCTTTCAAGAAGATAGCTAAGAAGAGAAACTCCAGTCAAAATAGCCTGGAAAAAGGGACGAGAATAAAATGCATGACTACTGTAAAACTTTAGCCTACTCGACTCTTTAAAGGTCCAAAGACAAAAAAACAAGCAGGCTGCGCTAAGGTTCAATTTTCTTCTTCCGTCTGCAGGTGGTGAGCTGCAGTATTTGAATTGACGTTTGACAAGTCAAATCATGCCGAGTTGCGAGATCGATTACCGGAGATGCTTCTGGACATAAAACTTCTAGACTATAACTGGCCATAAAACATGCAAGGGACAAGGCTGAAAATACGGCGGGCCGTCGGTGGCAGTATATGCACCTGTGGCGGTGGCTTAGTGTCGATCTGGTGCAGACCAAAAGAAAATGAGGAAGATTCTGTCGATTAAAACTGGCTCTAGAAACTCTATATATATACACAAGATAGATGCAGGCAGCAAAGAAACATAACAGGCAACAGAAACAGGTAGTAAGTGTCGATTTAGGTTGGATTTAGCCTATTACCCTATCCTTGTTCCTATTCCGGTTGTACTACTACCCCCTGTTCCTGTTGCGTACCCCCCTTTGTTTCCCCTTAATTTCCGATACCTTCCTCGTGTATATATAGTTTCTTTTTCTTCGTAGTTTGAATAGATAGAGTCTTCCTCATCTACTCCTAATCTGTACTAGATCTGTGACGGGCTCGTACAAATGCTTCTAAACCGAAGCTTGTAGATTGCTACCATACAAGAATACTAAGCTAAGGAGAAGAAGAAGTCTGTCAGAGACTGGCAAGATACAAAGGGGTCGCCAAGGCGCTAGTAGTAAGCAAGCCAATAGCAATTTTCCATCCCGGGGATAAAAAATCCTAATTGGTTGGCTCTACAAGCAATATCAGTAGAATGCCCAGAAAGTAGCAGGTAACGCGCTCCAGCACCGTCACATTACCCCCCCCTCCCAAAAAAGCCTATCCTTGTTACGGCGCTGGTGGAAAACGGTGGATCTTGGCAGACGTGGATTATGGTAGACGCGAGTCACGTGACTCGAGGACCGCATAAAATATCGAGCGGCGCTGCTATTCTT
>Ga0307507_10002309_pt1 | contig 40560 bp, 7 predicted proteins | sample 7_EM_MG_FD_207223 | JGI IMG/M metagenome (GOLD analysis project Ga0307507, IMG submission 207223) | Populus trichocarpa ectomycorrhiza microbial communities from riparian zone in the Pacific Northwest, United States - 7_EM | ecosystem: Host-associated > Plants > Roots > Unclassified | place...
AAGAAGTCTGTCAGAGACTGGCAAGATACAAAGGGGTCGCTAAGGCGCTAGTAGTAAGCGAGCCAATGGCGATTTTCCATCCCGGGGATGGAAAATCCTGATTGGTTGGCAGGAGTCAGGGTCCACTAAGTATGGCAGGTGGCGTTGCCCCAGCACCGTCACACTAATAGTCCCAAATATATATTAATCTAGTAAGTACGTAGCATATCCTATATATATCTAGCACTAATATTTTATAACTATCTACCTACTTGAAATTGTGTAGCTTTATTAACAATGTGTAGGATTGGGTTGTCGCTAATATATATAATATTAATAATAATAGCATAATTAAAGTTAGTATTATCTTAGAGAGTAAATCTAAATCTTTCTAGGGATCTGTTGTATTTCTAGTAATAGTAGTAATACTTAGTAAAATAGCCTAGGGTCTTTTTCTTAACATTATAGCCAGATTACTCTAGTACCTTTTATAATCTCTTAGCAGATAGGTATCCGAATCGTGAGTAAAGTCACTATAATTCTATAGTTATTAGGTAATATAGGTTCTTATTAAAGGATTTAGTAATAAAGGATTATAAAGATTTCTATAGGAGAAATAGGTGTCTAAAGCATCTTACGACTGGTACTAACACTTTACTATCTCCACTAACCAAAATATTGTTAAGGTTATTAAAATATACTTGTAATTAATCTATATCTGCAATATAGAGTAGAAATGGAGTGTTAACTTTAATAATATAAAATTCGGCTTTGCTAATTGGCGTTGTTAACTACGTAGATCTAATAAATAAGGTAAATCTAATTGCAAATTGGACGTTGACCTTGCCTTTAGTTAAGACATCTAGCTTTATAAATATATTAAGCTTCTAAAGTATGCAGAATTAACCATATCCTGCTATTAATTGACTTAAGGCTCTAGTATTAATTATAATGCCTATAAATATTGTTAATGTATATTATAAAGTGCTTATATTATACATAAATAGGTCTAAATTATCTTTGCTGCTAGGCACTTAATTTCCCTAAGCGGCTGGGTAAAATTATACTAAGTGGATAAAGGCTTTATTTGCTAAAGTTAAAGCTATTAACTTTACTTCTTTAGGGCAGAGCTCACCAAATAAGGTATAGTAGGTGTGTATAAAGTAAGTATCTATAGTAGTGGGTTTATTACTAGGGTTAATATTAATATTAAAGTCCTCTGCACTAGCCTTACTGTTATTATTCTTATTATCCTTATTACCTTTATACTTAGTAAGGTATTATTAAAAAGTCTTTTAGAATCGCTCTTGCTCCTATCTAGCCTTTTCCTTCTCTCTCTCTTCTGGTATATAGTTATAAGAATAACATCCTTTCTTATAACAGATAAAGCATTTAAACTTTTATCTAGGGTATAGATGTTAATTCTAACCGTATATGGTTCCCTTATAACTATTATAGGTTAAACCGTTATAATTATTATTATAATAATAGCGCCGATCTGTAAAGAAAGCATTAGTTATAGATTGCTCCTTCTTATACGCAATAATAGATAATCTTAATTTATTTATTAACTCGCCAAAATTAGCTGGTGGGTCCAAAACTGTATATTAGCATACTAGCACTCCCTAGCAAGCCATAACAACTTTATTATAGAGGAAATTAAGGTTCTATAGGCTGGGGCTTAATCTGTGCTTTAAACTATAAAGTTTACTGGTAAGAAGCTAAAGGCATTCCTTTGTTAATTTCCTAGCGTTCTCCTAGATAATAGTGGGTAGTGTAGTTATATTCTATATATTAAGGTTCTTATAATAATAACCAGGCCCTTTAAAGAAGTTATGGAAGTAAGTATAGATATTACTAAATAGTCTTCCGCTAAGCTTATAATTATAATAGTTATCCTATATAAGGCCTTTTAATATAGTTGGGAATGCCTTAGTATACCCTACTAGTAGTAATCTAGATATCTTACAGATATTATAGAAGATTCTTAGCTTATAGTTAAAGCTCTTATTAATACCGCTGTATTTCTGGTCATCTATATATATCTTAACTGCCGTTATAATCTCTTTAGCGTAGTTCTAGTTGTTTAGGGTGCTATAGTGAGTTAGAGGGTTCTAAGGGGTTTTAACGTGGTGCTGGTTACCTAGTAGTAGTAGTAGTAGTAGTAGTAGTAGTAGTAGTAGTGCAGGCAATTGCTTATGCTAAGGCTTAGCTTTAATAGGTATCTAGGCTTGATTATAGACAGCCGCAGGCTGCGTATATCCGTAAGGTCTAAACATCTTATAGAGGTAGTTAGGTAATATCTGGTCTCTTAACTCCCTTGTTCTTATTAGTGCCACCTCCTTACACGCTTGTGTTATTTCCTTATTAGTCCATTTATATCTCTCCTCTTCTATTAGAGTTATAGTAAGGGTATCTACTAGTGTGACGTTCTTCCTGTTTAGTTAAATAAAAACTCCTTTTATGCGTAGCTGTCTACAGAAGGCCATAAGTTGCTTAGTTTTAAGGTTATTAAATATGTCTCTTATCCAGCCTCTAAAATCCTCCTAGAAGATCTCCTAGAGGTTAGCAGTGATGGTAATAACTATATAACCATAATCAGCCCCATGATTCCGATTATTATATAATCAAAGAAAGTGATTCTGATTTGGTTATATAGTTATATTGATTACGTCTTTTAGGCACGGGCCTCCACGTGATGTTATCTACACGTGAGTTATCACGTGTAGATAACACACTTGCCTTGCAGCTTTCCCCAGAGCTTACCTAGAGCTCCCCCGAAAGCTCTACCTCTCCCTCTTTTATTTCCGCTATTTCCGCAGTTGATTATATAGTTATATCTACGTAACATAATCAGCAGGTGTGATTATGATTAGGTTGGTTATGTTCCTATATAATACAACATAATCGTAACTAACTAACTGATTATTGCCATCACTGGAGGTTAGCATTAGTGTTATCGTCTACTTTGTAGGTGTAGGTTTTTATAGTGGCATATTCTTGTATATCCTCTTATATAGCCTCCTTATCCTTAAGCCTAATCCTATTATCCTATTGCTTTATCTTCTCCTTCCAGTCTGCTGCTTTGTCTGCCATTGTGTTATATATAGGTTCGGTTTGTATATGGGTTTGGTTTATATATAAGTAGTTCTTTTAAAAGGCTATTCTCCTAATCTATACGTCTACTGATTAGTATTGGTATACATGCTTTAACCAATGTGCACGAGTATCACTATATTGCAATATATATGCGGTATTGGTTAATAGATGGTTATTAATTGCTCTCTAATGCAGTGTTAATAATACATATACGCGTCTCGCGTAGATTACGTGCCCTGTGCACGTAACATATAAAATAAATAACTACCAACATTACCCTATAAAAAGATAAGATATTTAATTATACTATTACGACTCCCGTTAAGGTCTATATAGCAGGTCTGTATAAGTATATATAACATATAAAAGGGAAACTATATAGCCTCTTTTCTAATTAATAACTACTAAGTATAAGTAGGTGTCTTCTTAAGGCGCTATAGAAAAGCTATCTTAATATATACTCCTAAGTTTATCTAGTAGGTATATAGTTAGGGCCTAGGCTCTATTTCTAGTTACTTTAATTATTTAAGTAGACTATAAACTAGCGGCCTATAAGGCTAGTAATATAGATAGTTAGTAGTAAGGTTAGTAGTAAGAAGGTAGATATAAAATAGAGGGTATAGGGATTTAATATATACTATATATACTACCGTCTATATTATTATCTATAGCTCTATAGCCTATAGGCCTAATAGGACTACTACTTTTTTTATAACTCTTTTACTTTCTAAAAAAGAAATATTAGTATAATAGTACTAAGGCGCGTTACCTACTATACCTATAGTATTTATCCTCCTCCCTTTAAAGTATTTATTAGCCTCCTCTTTTTACCCTAGCTAGCTTTCTAGCTAGTAAAAGGTATAGTAGGAGGTTTATCTATATAAGATAATCTATAACTACCTTAGTAGCCTTTAGCTTAGCTAGGAGCTCTCTATATAAGAATATTTTAGTATAGTAATATATTTCTGCTTAGACGGTAGTATATCTAGCGTAAAATACTATTATATATTATTAATTATCAGTTATAGCTATATAGGTGGGCTAGAGTTAGGTACCCTAATACTTTTTAGTAATAGAGGTATCTATTAAGCTTTATATATTTAGATCTAAGTAGCATATTAATTATACTCTCTGCTTTAATAAGCCTTATATAGCGTTTAAAACCCTTCTTACTTTATAGCTTAGCCTAGGCTATTATATAGTAAGTAAGTATACTTTAGTATTTTTCCTACTCCTTTCTCTTTTACTTCTTAAATACTTCATATACTCTAGCCCTTCTACTCTTTTTATACTATATTATAGATAGGTCTATTAGCTACTATCCTTTTAAGCTTATCCTATTTAGTAGGCTATATTAATAGCTTTATTATAGGCTAGAGCTAGTAGGCTATTATAGCCTATATAGTATTATATTCCCTTTTAATATATTCTCTTACTAGCCTATCCTATATTCGTTTTATATAGGCTATAGCTAGCTCCTTTAAGTATATTTAGAGCGACGGAAACTCTATCTTATACTAAGTACTACTATTAGTATTAATTTATATACCTCTATAATAATACAGAAGTATAAGTTCTATACTATATCTATTTAGTATAGCTTAGTTTTACTTATCTCCTTAGGCTTTATCTACTCTAGTAGCGAGTATTAGATATTATATCTATATAAAATTACTAGCCGGACTATAGTAGAGTATATTATCTATACCTTTTAAAGGGAGGCGCCCTATATAAAGGTGTTAAGCTATATTAGTATAGCTATTTAGGTAACTATATTTACTTTAATAATATTAATATACGGCCCCTATTTAAGCTTTAAGTTAATTTATACCCCTAGTATAAATATATTACTAATTAGGCCCTCTATAAAGCTATATATATTAACTATAGTATTTATATTAAACTTCTTATAGCTCCTTATAAAGTAAATAAAGTAATACTTTTTAGGGGTAAATACTGCCCTATATTGGCGTGCCTATATTATATATACTTTATATACCCTCTCTAGGGCTTTACGGTTCTCCTTTATAGTTTTACTATATATTAGTATATTAGAGTTATTAATAAACCTAAATACTATAGTACTAAGCCTTAGGGTATACTAGTATTTATCTATATTATTTGCGCTATATAGCCCCTAATTAAAAGCCTTGTTATTTAATCCTTAAAGAAAGACTTTATAAACTATACTATCTAATAGGGTACGGCCTAGGCCTTTATATTATAGATTATTATTGTCGGGAATGAGGCAAGTTGCCGTCACGCTAGGCATATTGCCGTTACGTGTTGACGTGGCCCTAGCGTGGTAAGGAACCTTAAGTTCCTTACCCCTTTCCTTATTCCTATCAAGAATCAATTAATAATTATCATACTATCTACAAACCGTAGCTACGTGATATTACCTTGTGTAACTAACACTGATCAGTGGTTAACTTCACTATTATACCACAGAATAGCTAGGTATTACTAAGAAGAGATGAGCCACTGTACCAGTGCTACTCGTGCTAGAGGAAGCTGTCTTTTAAGGTTAGAACTGGTCCTAAACCTTAAATAGAACTCTTCCACAAATCTAAGGATTTAAAGGCCAGAACTGGTCCTAAGCCTTTTTAAGATTACAGATTCTTGCGTCTATCACGTAGAACAACACGCTTTATAAGTCTTTGTGATTTAAGGCCAGAACTGGTCCTAAGCCCTATAACCGCAAATATACGTCACAAACGCGTACCAAATAATAAACGCGTACTAAACAACAAATATACATTACGAACGCGTACTAAATGATAAATATACATTACGAATGCGTACCAAATGACAATCCCTACACCAATAACACTTCCCTCCCTCTGAAAACATGGCTACGCCTACTTTAAATAACTGGAAAGACTCCTTACTACTAGGGGTAGCTAAGCACGCGAAACTTATTAATAAAGATTGGGACGAATTTGCCTTTAATATAATAACTTGTACTATAAAACAAGTTAACGGCTTTCCTCTACACCATATTGTATTCTACTGAAATAGATGCTACGCCAACTTACAACTATAGGAGTATTTTAGGGAGGATTTTGTGGGATAGACTGCTGATACCTAGGCACTTGGCAACGTTAATATTGTTTAGGATTTTTAAGACTTTCTCTATAGGAATGGGGTATATGTTGTTAAGAATAGTAACCCAATTACTAGCAATATTTAGGCCGTTATTATTAGTATAGAAGAACTAATATGGACAGAAGCTAAGATTATATGTTAACTACGGAAACCTAAAAACAACCTATATTCTTTGGAAGGTAACTTTAATTTGTATTAAAACCCCTAGAATACTAACCCCCTACCTAGAGCTGCTCTCCTACCTAAAGGTGCTCTCCTATTTAGAGTTGCTCCGCCTCTACCTCCTCTACTTTAGCTAACCGGTGAGCCTTTACTACGAGAAGTTACGAATCTGATAAAGGTATATTCGGACAAAGAGAAGAAGTTTAGAGGAGAACTATATAATATACTTGGAGTAAAACTACAGGTCTTTTATAACTGTTATAATAAGGTTAGAATTTAACGCCACTAGTACTATTACGCTTTCTCTATTATGTTAAGGGGATGGGCAGTAACATTCTATTATAACTATATTGCGGGTAAAAACTATAGCTTTAATATAATGCTTTAGCTTACTAGAGCCCACTTTAAGACTAATAAAAATCGCTAACTTTATATGTCTAAATGGCGAGAGACTATGTTTTAGAGAGTTATTGCTTCTAACCTAATAAAGACTTATTTAGAGTGCCTTTAACTACTCTTTAATAAACTTTAGAAAGTCTAATGTGGCCTTACTAAAACCTACTAAAATGAGAACAGCCTAATGGACTAGGTTATCTTAGTATGCTATAGCGTTTCTAAGTATAACTTGGCGCTATATAAACCTGCGGATATGTTTAAAGGAGTATATACTAAACTACGCTCTGCTATAGGTACTATAATGCGAATATAAGAATTTTAACAGCTCTATACTAAAAACCCTACCTAAACAAGTATTCCTGACTAATATAATTACAACTGGACTGATCGAACATATAGTGGCCGTAGTAGGGAATACGGAAGAGGGTATAATTAATATTAACTATAAGGCAACTGTGGAGGTCCTTATAGAGGTTTATTTTAAAGTGATTACTAGAAGAAGTGCTACGTTTGTAAGAAGCTAAAGTGCTAGTTAACTAGACACTCCCTTAATAAGTGAAAAGAGGTATATAACAAATTCCGTTAGAGTGTAAGAAACGTTGGAAATTGTAAGGTTACTATAGCCTACTTCTAAAGCTTCCTGGTTTAATACGAAGGTGTAGAAGACCTTAAGGGTGAGGTTAATAAGGTTAAACAGCTCCTTATAGATATGGAAATTAAGGACTACTCTCCTAACTAATACTTCACGGAGTATGGTAAGGTAGATGGTATATAAACCATTACTATTTTTAATAACTAATCTACGCTCTATTCTATTACGAAATTAGATATCTTTAATGAGCTAAAGGAGAGTTCCGCGTTTTCCTTTAATAATAGATACTCGGCGTATGTCTTCTATGGTATTATACCGGATATAGGAGCCGTAGGAGTATTTATAGTAGGAGAATCTTAAGTTTAAGCTCTTTAGCAGCTTAATAGCTCTATTTAGATTAACTAATTAATGGTAGGCCAATATACGATTTGCTTTAGTAAAGGTACTATAATCTCTCTTGGCACAATTAGGGTCTAAACCCCCTTAGGATATATTACTTTCTATATTATTCCTACAAACACTCCGTTTCTATTTTGTATTAAAGATATAGATAAGTTAGGTGTTAGGCTTAATAACCTTAAGAATATACTTGTTTAGGGAGACAATCGGGTGCCTGTTATATGTAAATAGGGTTACCCCTAATTGCTCCTTTATTAACTAGAAAAGAGTGTTACTTAAAGCTACTTAACTAAGTTAGAATTACGCCAACTATACTATTATTTTGGCCACTTATCTGTTTATTAATTGCTTAGGGTTCTTCAGCAAGTAGGCTATAAAGTTAAGGTTAAGGCAATTAAGCATCTTATAAAATACTGCCACTACTACTAAATAAACTAGAGGTCCCCTAGCTGATTTAAGTTTACTTTTAAAGATGACTTTAACTTCAACTTCTATATTATTGTTGACGTTATATATCTTAGCGGTAAGCTAGTACTCTAAGTTGTTAACTTTTTAACCTCCTTCTAAGCCGCACGATTCTTAAAGGATATATTAGCTAGGAACGTATAGGATACCCTTTAGTTATACTAGATTAATATCTACCTAGGACCCCCTAATTAAATCGTCTATAATATAGGAAAGAACTTCTTATCTATAGAGTTTTAATAATAGATAAAGGCAATAGCAATTAAGGTTAAGGAAGTCCCTATTAAGGTATATAATAGTATTAGAAAAGTAGAGCGATATCACGCGCTATTACGCCGCGTATATAAGATTATCTCTTTAGAACTAAAGAATACTAGCGAAGAACTTACCTTATAAATAGCTATTAAAGCTATTAACGATTCCGCTGGCCCGGATGGACTTATACCTATATTGCTAGTCTTTGGCGCCTACCCTTAAATAACTAACAACTCTCCACTATCTCCCTCTATTATGTAACGAGCCGAGGCTATTCGTAAGGTAATAAAGAAGGTGTGACGTCTCTACGCCACATGCTAGGTTAATGACGCACTAGGAATAAGAAATGGCCTAAATACCTTAACTACGCTTAATCTGCTACTCTAGTCTGAAGTATACGTATAGCGTGAAAAGGGAGGATGGTTAGGCCCACACCAACTTATTATAATTAATGGTTAAACTTGCACTATTTAGATGCCTTATGGACCTACTTAATTCCGTTTAACTGTTATTAAGCCTTACTATAAAGATAACAATTTTGAGCCTTTATAGGATGCCCTAGAAGATACCTTAGAGGAGAACTACAATTAACGTGCTCTAGAAGGCGACTACAATCCTAATACAATATTAGTAGATACGCCACAACTATAACGCGGTAAAGGTCGCCCAAAGGGATTATAAAATCGCTAACATCTTATTAATTTTAAAGAGCAATTTATTGCCGCTATTGAAAATAGAGTTGAGTTATTAATGGCCTTTATAACAGCTAAGGAGAAGGATGACTTTAAACTCGCAAAATAGCTCTAAAAGAAAGGTTATATTATAACTCTAGGAGCTCCTTTTTAAGTATCTAATAAGCAGGAGATTGAGGGTCTTATTATAAGAGGAGTCTTTAAATTTAAGAAGTATAACCCTACTAAGCTTAATAGAGTTTGTATCTTTAAGTTAAAAATAGTTAATGAGATTAAGGGTAAAGCTACTAATACCCTATTTAAGAAATTAAGGCTTGTTATCTAAGGCTATAACGATAATAATAAGGAGGTAATTTTTATATAGTCTTTTATAATTTAACGAGCTAGTTAGCGAGTTATTATTACACTAGCTCCCTCCTTAATAAAGAATAGAATAGTGGTTTATTTGTAAGATATCACTTAAGCCTACACCTAATTAGAGACGTACCTTTAGCGCTTAATATTAGTATACCTTCTAGAGTAAATTCGCCACCAGTATCCTGAAGATACGATTATGGTTATACTTAAGCTATTATATGGGATCGCAAAGGCAGGAACTTACTAGTAGGCTACCTATAGCAAGTACCATAAAGAGAAGCTTTTAATAACTACTTCTATATTTAATCCCTGCTTCCTTATCACAACTACGGGAACTCTATTTGGAATTGTCGGCATATAAACTAATAATATAATTATCTTAGGAGATGACCAATTCTTAGCTCTTAAAGAAGACGAGCTAGTAAAGGTAAATCTTATAGCAAAGCTAAAGGAAAAGCTTAGTTTAATAACACCATTACTCTTTAATAAATGCATCCTCTCCCTAAATAAGGATTCTATTGCTCTACGCCAGAAGGGTTAAGGTAAGAAGATCGACGTTATTAACGCTAATTCTCTAAAGTAAGGATATATAGAGTAACGCGCTTACGGAGCTTATATTACTTCTATCTATTAACCTAAGGCTTTATTTAATCTCTCTGTTGCTGCCTAATACCAGGAACTAACTAAGGACAATATTCTTGCCCTAAATAAACGCCTTTTCTGGCAAATAAACTATCTTAATTGGGGACTACTCTATATGCCTATTAATCTTCCTACTGCTAAGCTCTTTATATTTATTAATAGATCGTTTATAAATAACAAAGATTTTAGCTCCTAGTTAGGATATAAGATTATTATTACAAACGAATTTACTAGAGAGAATAACTTTATAATCCATAGCAATCTTATCTATTAGAGCTTAATTAAGAGTAAGTATATCACTTAAAGCGTTCTAGCGTCAGAGATATACGGAATAGTTGGCGGAGTTAATATAGTAATTGTAATTAGAACTACCCTAAAGATAATTATAGATTAACTTGAACTTCCTATTATCCCTATAATCATATGCACCGATTTATACTCCCTCTATAAGTGCTTGGTTAAGCTTGGTACTACAAAAGAGAAGCGCCTTATAATTAATATTATGGCACTTTATTAATCCTACAAACGGCAAGAACTCTTTAAGATTTAATGGATTAACAGTTAAGATAACCTAGCAGATGTAATAATAAAGGCAAACCTAAACAAGGCTTTAGAAACGTTTGTTAACACAAACACTCTATATATACAAGTTAAAGGTTGGGTTAAAAGGGAGTAGGAGTATAATATTCTATAGACCCTGACTTAAACTAGCCAATTAGGATTTTCTATCCCCGGGATAGAAAATTACTATTGGCTCGCTTACTACTAGCGCCTTGGCGGCCTACCCGTCTTTACGTTATCTGCCAAATTCTGCCAACTGCCGCATTGTCGCATATTGTCGCATATTATTTGGTATTGTTGTACACTGTCTGGTATTGTCGCATCCTGTCTGTTTGTATATATATAGATGGCAACCACAAAAAGAAGAGTTGCCAGTGTCGGGAATAAGGCAAGTTGCTATTATACCAGGCATATTACCGTTATGTGTTGACGTGGCCCTAGCGTGGTGAGGAACCTTAAGTTCCTTACCCCTTTTTTTATTCCTATCAAGAATCAATTAACAATTATTATACTATCTATAAACCGTAGCTATGTGATATCACCTTATGTAACTAATAATTATTTTATAGGAAACTTAGTTAAAGGCCTTAGAAATATTAAGGCTAAGTAGTAAGGCTACTAGGTGTAGGCTATTCCTTTATACTATATATACCTATTAGGTTAATAGCTCTAGCGCTATCTATATTAAGCGCCCTAGCCCTATTTCTATTTAACTAGCTAGTAGTATATATATCTTTTCTATTTAGCTAGCTAGTAGTATACCTATCTTTTCTATAATAGCTAACTAGCTGCTATTTCTTTTTTAAGTAGTTTCCTAATAGTATTAAGTAGTGCAATTAGCTAATAGGCCTTTACTATAGTATAAGACAGCTTTTACGGTTTTTAAAAAAAACTACTATAATAGAGTTCTTAAACGGCTTTAGGTAATATCTTATTACTATATAGCTGCTAAAGAGCTTAGCTAGTACTAGGGTTAGCTACCCTCTATATATTTAAAGAATTAATTAGTAATCTTTTTTAGGCCTAGGGCCTTATTAGGGGCAAGCCCTTTTAGAACTATAATAATATCCTCCTCTTCTACTTTCTTTATAGTTTGCGGCTCTAGGTATATAAAATCTAGTATAATACTAAGGTCCGCCTCTATAGGTAGCGGGAAGAAATACTCTATAAGGATAGTAGCCTTCTCCTTATTATTATAGTATAGGGTTTCCTCTTCTAGTCTACTAATAGGTAGAAACTATAGTAAAGCCTTTAGCTTCCTGTCCGCTATATATACCTATTTTACTATCCTCTATACCCCATTAGGGTCGTTAATTAGCTTCTTAATAGTCTACCTTTATAACTTATTAGCCTCTTACCAAATTATCCTTTTCTTTTTATTATATATAACTCTATAGTTAATCTAGTTTAGCACTAACTAAGAGGCCTTTTATACTTAAAAGGCTTACTAGGTTTCCTTTACCTTCTCTATATATTTATTTAACTATACTTTAAAGGCTTACGGTAAGGGTTATATACTAGGCACTATCTTTACTATAGTATTCTTAATTTCCTAGTATATAGCCTCTACTAGCGCGTTTAGTTTATTTTTTATATTATATAGGAACCTATATAGAGGCTAGAGCTAGTCCTCTAGCTTGCTCTATATTAATTTCTAATTGGCCTTTTTCTATAGCAGTCTCCTAAGTGGTAAAAGCCCCTTTATTACCTCTATATCTATCTCTATAGTAATTAGAAAGTAATTAGACCCTATATACTAGCAGTTTTATCTTTAACTCTATAGTAGCCTATTAGTAATTTAAGGGGAGGTAAATACTAGATCTAGTATACTCCTTAATATACCCTTTACTTAAGTCTCTATATCCGCCTTAGTAGCTAGGCTTAGACCTACTACCTCTATAGCGCGGATAAGGTTATCTACTACGTTATCTATGCTTATTACTACTATACCCTCTATAACGGAACCTTGTAGCAGGAACTACGGTGGGTCCTATTATTAGGCTAGGTATGTAGGTAAGAACAGTGTCAATAATATAATAATAACTGGTGGAGTGGTTGCCTAATAGATTAACTCCAATTGTATTCTAAGATTTACTATGAAGAGAGAACTATCTGGGTAGGGACTATAGTCCTTTAAATACACAACTATACGCTTAAGAAATCCCTTCGCTCTGTAAAGTACGTGTGCTCTATATACTCCATATAGATTATACAAATTATATAGATTATATAGATTATATTACGTAACCTCAGCTATTATTTCTTGTTATATGGTTCCACTAGATCTATCCTAGACTGTGCCTATATTAACTAACTAGCTTCCTCCAACTCTTCTCCAAGTAGTTATAATATCATACTTAAAGCGTCTGTAATACTATCTCCCTTCTCTTTATCTTTGTCTTTAAAGATTCCTAACATCTCTAAGTTGTCTACTAGAGGTGTAATATCTGTCTAATTAATTTAGTTAATATTTTTACTTATTATACCTAAAGCTTCTTCTTCTTCTTCTACTGCTTAACGTGCTCGCACTGTAGCTAGCATACTATTATTAGGTGAGATAATACCGTCTCTATATTCTTGTTGTGCAAAAGAGGGGCTAGTTTGTGTTACGCTAGCAAGTCCTTCTACCTAATAACCGTCCTTTTGTTTGGAGTGCACTAAAGCGAACGTTTAATTGTTTTATAATGTTTGTTCTGTTTCTAACGCTAAGTATGCGCGTCTTATAACTTTTAATAGTCTTTAAGTTCCCTGTGTAACTTGTTATAGGGTCTCGTGTTTAATCTACCACTATAAAACTTGATGATAAGCTCTCGGCCTCCCTTGTAGAGCTTTAACGCACTTGTGCTACTTATAAGGCGTACTTGTCTGCCTTAGCGCGTCTTCTTTATCTTAAAAAGGTTCGTGAGAAGGTCCGTTCTAAGAAGTGGAAACTTGTTTAATAAGGTCTGTAGGAACTTAGTAATAAAAGAACGGACTCTCTTCTAACTAAGAGGGAAACAACTCTAAGTAGCTCGGTAGGTGCTCCTCTTAGGTCCCCCTTAGGTGACTTATTCTTTGGTGATCCTTTTTTATCAATACTACCTAACCCTTTCTCTTCTAATACTCCTATACCTTTCCTATAGCGTTCTCTAGGTTGCTTAGTAGTTCCTAGGTAGTCTTACTATAGCCTATCTACTTTACTTTATACCATGTTTTATTATCTACGTCCTTATAACTAATAATCTTTAAAACTTGCTGTTTATCCTCTTCCTGTCCTCTATATGTGTCTGCTTTATACACTGGTGGTTTAATATTCCCATGTGCTAGTTCTAGCATTGTAATATATTATATAGGGTAGATCTTCATTTTGGCTGGTAACTTTAACTTAAATATAACCGATAAAATTCTTGCTGTGATTTTAAAAGGTCCTAGTCTAATATGGTCCAACTTCTTACTTAGTTATTAACTCTTGAAATTTTTGTGTAGTAGCTACACTTTATCTCCCTTCTTTAGATCTGGTCCCTTAGATCTCTTAGTATTATAGTACCTTTTTATTCGCTCTTGTACTAGTTTAGCTGTTTCTATAAGGTTTGTATAAAGGTTTATTAACGTCTCTATTCTTTGCTTAGCTGTGCTACTTATCTTTTTTACTTAACGTGGCGATAATAACGTTCTTAGTTCATACCCGTAGTTTGTCTTAAATAGTAATATTCCCATTCCTTCTTATAGTGTTGCATTATATGCAAACTGTGTAACTGGTAATAACAATACCCAATTGTTCTATGCGTAATTAATATAATGCCTTAGATACTGTTCTAGTGTCTAGTTTAGTCTTTCTGTTTGTCCGTCCGTCTGCGGATAATACGCTATAGAAGTTGCTGCGCGAACCCCTTATTCTGCCAGAAACACTTCCTAAAATACTGCTATAAATCTTAGATCTCTGTCTGATATAATCTTGTCTAGTACTCTATATCTTATAAACACTTCTTTTATATAGATTCTAGCAACATCTTCTGCTGATATCTCTTCTATATACGCTATAAAGTATCCCCACTTTGTTAGCTTGTCTACTATTACTAAAATCGCGTTATAATCTTGTCCCGTAATAGGATCTTTTAACTTTAGTAATTTAACAATAAAGTCCCATAATATAACCTCCTATAGTCTTTCTAGTATTTTAACAGGTTATAGCCCTCCGTACGGCTTATACCTTATTAGTTTATTTCTTTAGCTATCTAGATACTCTTTTATAACCTTTCTTACTAATCCCCAGATTCCTTAAATGATGTACTCCTCCTATAGTCTTAATACTAGTCCTGTAGACCCGTTATATCCTTATGTTATTCCCTTATAGAATTCCTTAACAAATTCTTCTGTAATAGACTTAGGCATATATATTGCTTCTCTATTTTTGTATTACTCTAAGTCTAGATCCTCCTCCTATGCTTCTTAGATCTTCTATATCCAATTACTTTTTAGTAATTTATGGATCTGATTTTCTTTAGTTGCTATAATCTTTGGATAATTATACCTAATTAATCCGTCTTAATTCTTTCGCAAAAACGCTCCTAATGGCTTTTCGTTACTTTGTAGTTCTGCCTTTCTACTTAGAGCGTCTGCTCGTGCATTATCTGTACCCTTAGTATACTAAATTTCGAAATAGTATTCTATAAGCATTTCCACCCATTTAACCTGTCTTCGGTTGAGTTCCTTTATTATTAGGAATCCTGTAAGGTTCTTATAGTCTGTCTTAACCACAAATAGTTTTTCTGTGCCTTGTAAGAATGCTCTTTATTCCTTAAGTGCTATAACTATACCTAACAACTCCTTATTATAGATGTCGTAGTTTAGTTCTAGTGGTATTATCTTCTAACTATAGTACGCCATTGGATGCTATGCGTCCTGGTGCTTCTATAGCAAGCATGCTCTTAGTGCAAAGTCTAATATATCTATCTCAATAACCGTGTCTAACTTTGGTTAATAGATCTTAAGGACTGGCTCTTAGGTAAACAACTCTTTAAGTTCCTGGAACAGCTTTTTCTACTTACTACCCTAAACCCACGGTTCCTCCTTCTTTGTTAGCCTTATAAACGGCTTAATGCTTTTTAACCATTGTGCTATAAACCTCCTATAGTAGTTACAAAACCCTAGAAACGATCTTAACTGTGTAATATTCTCTAGTTCTTGCTAACTTACTATAGCTTTAACTTTCTTTGGGTCCATACTAATCTTTTTTAGTTTAATAATAAATCCTACAAAATTGGTCTTCCTTATAAAGAACTCGCATTTTTTAATTACTACTAGTATCTGTTCCTCTTGTAGTCTCCTTAAAACCCATTTGACGTGTTCTCCATATTCTTCCTTACTTATTAAGTAGATGATAATATTGTTGAGATATGCTATAATAAACTTATTAAGGTGTTCTCCTAATATACTGTTAATTCGCTTTTAGAACGTTGCTGGTGCATTTATAAGCCTAAATTGCATAACTAATAGTTTATATAGTCCTTCCTTTAACCTAAAAGCTGCCTTCTATTTATTACCTTCCTTAATCCTAATCTGGTGGTACGCCTATCTCAGATCTATCTTTATAAAGATTTTTGCGTTGCCTATCCTATCTTAGATTTTGCTAATTAAGGGTAAAGGATACCTATCCTTCCTGGTAATACTGTTCAACTATCTATAGTCTATACATATCCTAAGTTTTCTGTTTTTCTTTAGGATGAATAATACTAGATATCCTACTAACAACTATAATAGTCTAATATATCCCTTTTATAAGTTCTCCTGGATAAACTCTTTAAGCGCTACTAACTCTACTTCAGTAAGCTTGTAGACTAGAAAGAACTTTAGACTTATTCCTTCTTCTAATTCTATCTTGTAGTCCCATACTGTATATTCTAACAGCTTTTCACTTTCTAGTAACCATAACTTTTTACCATACTTGTGGTATTTCTTTAGTATATAACTTAAGCCTTACTTAGTCTCTTTATACGTCGCTCCGACTTAGTACTATACTAACTTGGTTTGCTGTCGCACTTTACGCCATTAAGTATTTTTAATATTAACCTAACCTGTAACCCAATTAATCTTTAGATTATACTCCTATAACTAAGGTATTCCTAATATCGCCTCGTCCTGTCCTAATGGTAGGATATTAAAAGACATTCTTACTGGTCTTTCTTTAATAGTTAACTGAATAGGTCCTATTTTAAGATTAATAATGCCTCCTCTATAGGCTATCTAGTCTCCTAAAATCGTTATAAGTGGATATAGGTGTTCTTTCTGTCTATATAGTAACCCTATCCTTTTTACTGCCCTTGGTGATATGTGGTTCCTAGTTGCTCTATTATCTACTAACGCTTCGAACTGCTAATCTTGCCATTTAACTTATAAATTTAGGTATTGTTCTTAAATTCCTTTAAGGGCCTAAGGCTCTAATACTGGTTCCCTCTAGTCCTATACGCCTCCCCTTTTCCTAATTATTAGCTGCTAAATCCTGCTTGTACTTAGTCTAACCTTAGCCAATACTTAGTTCGTTTCTTTTCCTCTATATACTATAGACAAGTATTTTCTAGGCACTCCCACCACTATCGTCTGTCTAGGTATTCTTCCATAAGAAATCTTCCTAGTTAAAGTGTTAAGTCTCCTTAACCTTGTACTTCTACTGGGTGCTATCTATGCATATACTTGGCGTCCCTAAACCGCTTTTCCTCTGGTGCCTAATATATCCTTACTAGGTACTTCTAGTTCTTATCTTTTAATGCTCTGTGCATATTATATGTATTATCCACACAAGCTATCCATAATAGTATATAATGCGCTGCATGTTTTGGGTTAACTCTTGGTTTGTTTTTATTCTTAAGTTTAAACCTATACCTAGTTAACCTAACCACTGGTATCTCTGCTACGGGTACTAAGATTTGTCGTTTACTTCTCTAGTCCCTGGATCTTTCTTCTAGGTTCCTTGACGTCATAATTAATACTCCTTTAATATAACTTATGCGTTTTTCTGTAATAGGTTGGTCTTAAACAACTTTTTTATTTAGCCATATATAAAAGTCTTCCTATTTATTGTTGTGTCGTTGCCTATACCACTTTCTATACAACTGGTTTAGTGTGTATAGTCTATCTATAAGAAAGTACCTTATTATTACTGCATTGTGATATCCTTTGGTATATTTTTCTTTGAACCTAGTTAGGATATCTAGATCCTCTTCTTGTTCCAGTTTATCTAACCATTTTGCCCTAGGTGTCCCTACACTTAGCCTATTAGTAACTCTTTATACGGGTGCTCTGTCCCTTATACAACCTAGTATAGCTAACCTTTTATCTAGCTTTTACTTTTACCATATAATGACTCTTGTCCTAAACTTATCTATAGTTTCTTATTTTCTGCGTCTTGCAGCTAGATCTTTGTAGTCGTCTTGCTTTTTAATCCTAGTATTAACTGTTTAATCTTTAGGCTAAATACTACGTTTACCTGGGATTATTAACGTTCTTATTCGTTCCCCAAACTTGTAGTTCTTAAACTAAGTAGCTGCCCTTTCCCATTGGTTTTTATCCGTTATGGGTCCTTAGGTATATCTTATCTTGTCTTAAAAATCTTAAGCTTCTCGCATCTCCTTTTAAAAATCTTAAGCCTGTGGCCTTTTGCCTTTATTAAGTAATAAGCCAGCACTAGCAGTCGTCTACTTGCTTAGTTTCTTTTGAATATTGCTCCTTTCGTCTTATAAAGCAATGGAAATTGTATCTAATAGTGTTGTAATACCCATTACTAAACCTTATTCTGTAATGGTCTTAGTCTCTACTTCTATTTTAACTTCTTTAAGGTTTATATGCTCCCAGTAAGCTGCCTTTATTGCCTTATTATTGGTAAATGCTTCGCCTATATCGAACTTATCGTCTTTAATATCCAATCTACAAGCTAGTTCGTTAGTTCCTTTAAACTTAGATAACAATAGCTTCTACAGCCAATAGCTTACGCTATACTTAGCGTCCTCATAAACTCGGCATGCGTTATTATAATAAAACGCGAAACTGTTAATTGAATATTCTTTTATTCCTTATAGTGCACCGTCGTCTCTCTATACATACGCGCCCTCTACTGGTCTTGTTCCCTTTACTATATAGTTACTCTAACTACCTCTATAGTCTCTGGCGAAATAACTTTGTTTTCCGTAATTTATGTAAGCTCCATCTCTAAACTACTGATTTTGCTATAGAGTCCGCCTAAACATCTTCTACTACTAAGATCCTTGGTTTAGCCTCTGCTCCTTAGTCCTTTAATCACTAGATCCTTAACCTCTAGGTTTCTATAGTTTCTTTTCCCATCTTTGGGTTTCTTTGGTACCGCTTAGGTCTATTGGCTCTACGCTATTCCATGGTTTTTAACTCTGCGTTAGTTATTACGTGCTCTGCGTCTTATATAACTGTGGAACTCTATCCTAACCTTTCTTAGCCTATTCCCTTTGGTAGATCCTATTATCGATCTTTATTAACTAATCTATTAACTCCCTTAGGGTATCCGCATCTTCCATTAGGATAATTACGTCCTAGACTTTAGCCTTAAGTCCCTATTTATACTGTGCTATAAGCGCCTTGTTGTTCCACTTAACCTATATAGCTAGCGTTTAAAACTGTGTGGTATACTTAATTACTAAAGTGCGTTGTACTAGACTCTAAAGCTTTTGTTCTGCTATGGTTATAGCCTCTAGGTCTCTAAACATCTGCGTTAGTTATTCTACAAACCTATTCCAACTAGCAAATATATACCGTACGTCTTAGTTAGTAGTTGTTATGCCATTAGCCTGTATCTTAGTAAGGTATGGTTTAAACCACTTAAGTGCCCTTCCTATTAGAAACAATCCTGCATAGGCTACTTAATCCAATAATATTGCTAACTTCGCTCCTTTCTGCATTACCTTAAAGTGCATTTGCGTAAGAAATCCCTTAAGCTTTAACTTCTCTCCTAAAAACCGTTTGATTAAAGGTAGCTTAATTTTTGCTACTCCAATTCCATTAATACGTTCTTTAAGTATCCTACTATTATCCTATAAGTGATTAATCATTTCCTGTAACTAACCTTGCGTAACTACTTAAGAATCCATATCTGCTATACTGGTGTCTCCTAATCCTAAGGTCATGGCTGCCGTCGACGTTGTTATAACTGGTGCTTTGGGTGGCATAATGTTCAACCTTATTTAATACCGTAACCTTGGTAGTAAATGTATAACGGAACCTTATAACAGGAAATATAGTGGGTCCTATTATTAGGCTAGGTATATAGGTAAGAACAGTGTTAACAACGTAATAATAACTAGTGGAGTAGTTGCCCAACAGATTAACTCCAATTGTATTCTAAGATTTACTATAAAGAGAGAACTATCTGGGTAGGAACTATGGTCCTTTAAATACATAACCATACGCCTAAGAAATCCCTTCGCTTTGTAAAGTACGTGTGCTCTGTATACTCTGTATAGATTACATAGATTATATAGATCATATAGATCACATTACGTAACCTCGGCTACTATTCCTTATTATATGGTTCTACTGGATCTATCCTAGACCGTGCCTATATTAACCAACTAGCTTCCTCCGACTCTTCTCCAAGTAGTCGTAATATCGTACTTAAAGCGTCCGTAACACCCTCCTAAAAATGGTAGTGTAGATTAAAATCCCCTAATAGTATATATTCTCCTTTAGTCCTTAGCAGCTCTAATAGCCTATAGAGGCTACTATTTATCTATTAGGGGTTATAGATATTATAAACCTAGATAGTTTACTTATGGCCTTCTAGTTTAATTATGTATATATCCGCTAAGTAGTATATAGACGTCCACTTATTTATATATAAACAGACCCTTATATTGCCAACTCCTATATATACTAAGTAGTAAGACTTTATAGTATATATTATATTTTATTAATTCTTCTGCTATAGCTTCTAGACGGCTAGTATATCTAGTTAGGGATCCGCCTACTTTGCCTTTTATAGGAAGTAGAGTAACATACCATTCCTACTATTATTAGTATTATACTATATAATTATAAGCGGTTTCCGGTGTCCTAGTATAAGAGATCTATATTAGCCTCTAAGTAGCTAAATTAGTATCCTTTAGTGTCCGCTTACTCCTTTATAATGCAATTTTAATACCTATAAATGCTGTTTTTTATTATTAAATCTAGGCTTCTACTTCTATCTCTATATTAAGCTCTATACTTAGTAGGGGCTCCTAGGTTACTAGGGCTTAAATTAGGGCATATATACTACTATTAAGCGCTATTAGGGGTATTAATTAGAGTATTAATTAGAGGGTCCTTTAGCCCTATTCCCCCTTAAAGTAGTTAATAATCTATAGCCAGCTAACCTTTTAAGGGCCCTCCTCTACCTATATAGAGCTCTTCTACGTAGCTATCTCCTTTAGCTTCCTTTTCTTAGCTTATTATAAGGCCTCTTTAGTAGTAATCTTATACTATAATTATAATTACTATCCGCTTATAGGCGCCTTATAGGCGTTAGCTTAGTATATTAATGTAAAGGCTCTAATTACTACAGCCTTCTCCTACTATATCTGCTTAATACTATACGCCCCACTCTATACCTTATAGCCTACCTTATAGTTAATACACTTCTTAGGTAGATATCTTATATAATTTTTAGTATTATACTATCTAATATAGCATTTATATCTAGCCTCTCTCCTATAGCTCTTAGCTATATAATTAAGGCCCTAGTATTTAAAGCACTACGTTACTAGAAATGTCGTCTTATACCTTATAATTAGGTAGTAGTCTCCTTCTGAAAAAGGCCCTAATTAAATAGCATATTTACTACCTCTTTTAACTATACGTCTATAATAAGTAACGATTTAATCTTGTTATAGAGCGAGCACAAGCGGTGATAATATATAGCAAAGTAGATACTATTAAGCTATATACATGAACTGCGTAATAAAGTCAAGACGTTGCGTAAGGAGAGAAGGCAAGGAAACGGGAAGAAAGGGTATATATCGTGAACTTGGTTGCTTGATTGACACGTGCACGGAGCAGAATAGGATTCGAGTAGTGGTCCTGACAGAACTTAGCAGGATTCGGTGGACTTGGCAGAATATGGCAGAATGCGGCAAATTGCCGTCAGATTGCCGTAGATTGCTGGCAAATTGCCGTCTCGTCGTGGTCGGTCTCTTCTTGCTGCGTCGGTGGGAACAGGTGGAAATAGGTGGACGTGTATAAGGTATCACGGAGGTGTCCCGTGACAAACCTTTTATTCTATCTAGACTCTTCCTAGCCTTTTCTACACTAGTCTCTCCACTATAAGCCCCGCTATAGTATAATTCTGCTTTATTATATCCTTTATTATCTACTTAGCCTCTAGGCCCTAGGTAGTAAGGCTTATAGGTGCTATATAGACCTCTACTAGTACTAGTAGAATAGCTAGTATAGTGAAGTACTCTAGGACCTTCGTCTATCCTATTTCTTATAGTAGCCTATCTCTTACGCCTTTATCTATAACGTACGCCCTAATATCGCTACTCTATAACTTCTTTACGACCTATATTCTATAGGTATTTAGAGGTCCTACGGCCTAGAGCTTATATACTAGGGCCTAGCTATTTTACTTTAAGGCCTCTTTATAGTTAGCAGCATTGCTTATATAGATTATAATTTTATTTACTTTTATAAGCTTATAAGCAGTTTATCTTATAGCTTAGGGCATTAAAGGTATAGTGGCAGTGATATATATGTATAACTATAGATCTATAGACGTCGGCCTGGCCTTTATAGCTATTATTATAGCCCTTTAAAAGGGTCTATTAGTAGGCAATTGCATTATATTTATATAGAGTATAAGTTAAATATTTATGCTAATGGTATTATAAAATAATAAGCTTTATACTATAGCTATAGATAAACCTTTAAAAGGCAAGTAAGTAACTAGTAAGATACTAGGTATAGCTATATAGAATAATATACAAATATAAGGTAACTCTATTACCTTACTTATATATATTATTCTATATAGCTATACCTAGTATTTTACTAGTTACTTACTTATATTTTAGGGTTTTATCTATAGCTACAGTATAAAGCTTATTATTTTATAATAGTAATTAGTAAGATACCTAAGGCCCTATAAATTTAATTCTTAATTTTACTTAGCTAAATTAGGGATAGCTTTTACTAGTTAATATATTAGGTCTATCCTCTATAACTAGGGTCCTTATAACTAGGGTCTTATAACTAGGGTCTATAACCTGCTAGTAACCTATTAGTATAAACTATACTAATATAACTAAACTATAAGGCGGCCTTTTTAAGCACTATACTATAGCTATTAAAGGTTTAATATATTAAGCCTATACACCCCTAAGGTATAGTATTACTATAGCTTCGCCTAATCTACGCTTTTAAGTTTAAGGAATAAGGTATTATGCCTAAGGATAGTTACTATTAGAAGGGAGGTATTATTAGGTAATAGAGTTATGTTATTTATATATATTATTAGTTACTTACTTACCTTTTAAGGGTTTATCTATAGCTATAGTATAGAGCTTATTACTTTATAATACTATTAGTATAAATATACTTATAAAATATATATTAGCTATATCTATAATAGTATTAAGGAACGCTACCTACTAAATACTACTATATCCTACTATTAGCTCGCCTACTACTAGCGCCTTAGCGGCTAGCTCTCTATATTTATTTATACTAGCCCTAGTAGCCCCTTTTCCTTCGCCTTCTTCTTAGCTTAGTATCTTTATAATATAGTATTTATTTAAGCTTTAATTTAGAGGCATTTATTTGAGCCATAACAATCTTTAATTTTAGCTTAAATAGGTAATTATATGCTTAAGCTCAAAGCTTTACTAATATATAGTATTAATATACAAAAAAAGTTATCTATATAGCTCTATAAACAGCTCTATAAACGCCTATATAATTAATTAATTAATATTACTAATTCTATTTATTGCCTAATTCGGTCTCTCTTTTAGGTCTATATAGGCTTCTACCTTCTATATATAGGAAAAAACCCTAGTAGGGGAAAAACCAAAGTATATCCTTCTAGCTAGTCTTATGCGCTCCGCCTTTGCCTAGCCTATATACCTTTATAATAAGTCTACCTTATATACTATACTTCTAAGGTATTTTTAGAATATTTAGGGGGGGAGTAAGTAGGAGGGTCTAGTAATTCGCCTATAAGCTACCTTTAGCTAGGTAAGAGTATCTAGCCCCTAAGGGGTTAAAAGGGGGCGTATCTATAGGTATCCTTCTACTAGATCTTATATACTATCTAGAATTACTAGAGGACTCCTTAGCCTATAAGCTATTATAATTAATTAATTAGTTATTTATATAAATACCTATATAAATATTTATTTATTTATTTACATAATTTCCTATATAATTATCTCTATAAACTCTGTAATTAATTGCTAGTATAAATGTATACGTTCCTCCAACGGCTAAGCAAAATCGAAAACAAACAAAACCCCTCCTTACCGGCGAACCGCACCTAGGCCGCCGTAGCTGCGCTTCTACAGCACAGGGAACCCAACCCCCTTAAGACAACAACCGGGTATACAATTACAATACAACCAAATATAGAAAAAGCAGAGGGGCTTAGGGGACAATTAGAAACAGAAGTCCTTATGGAGATTCGTAAGGAAGTCTACAACGCCGTTACAGTCCAACACCTAAGGAGTGGAGACATTAGAGTCACCCTAAAGAACTAATAGGTAAAGGAACGAGCTGTAAGGGTAGGGGACAGGCTAGGAGAACGTATTAGTATAAAAGTGCTCTATAAAGACTACCCAGTTGAAGTCCTAGCGGTTCCCATAAGCCTTAGGGTAGAAAAGGGACGCTAGGCGAACAACACAGCAACTATATAGGAGATAGTAAAACATACGGAACGCCTTATACCGGGACTTAAGATTACCTAAATCCAATAGCTTTAACAGGAAAATGTAATCTAAGTATATAATAAGAATAATAAGAGAATATAAGAGTCGCCAGAGACTCGCTAGGGAGACGCCGGTTAAATGCATAGCTCCCTTATTATTAGCATATATACACCAGGAATGCAAAAACCCCTTATCTAAAAAGGAATAATTATAAATGGCCTTATATACAACACAAGGCTTTATAACCACAAACTACGCCTAAAATAATGCTATCGCTGTGCATAATAGGGACACACCTAATCCACATGCACAGCATAGGTGTGCTGCGGCCACTATATAGGCCCCCACAATACAAGACACTGCTTAAATTAAGACTAAATAAAATGCGTAAACTGTTACCAAAGCACATATAAGGCATAAGAGAGAGTAGACTGTATTAAATATAGGAGATAGAAGGCAAGGGCTTAACAGCTATAGGAACAACTATATACTAGGTTATATAAATGGAAACAATAGGCGATAAGCTAGGGGGACGCAGGTGCCTTCCCAGCGTTCCCTACCTTTAATACTAGGGGGCTAGGCCAGCTATCCTAAGCCTTAACGGGCTAGAAGCAACGCCGCGTAATATCACCAGACTAAATAGGGACACAAGGGTCACAGGGGATATAAGGGAGAGGACGCCCTATAGGAAGACCCCTATAGATAGCTATAGCAAGCTTAAGACCAGGACAATTAAGAATTAAACTAAATGCGGTAAATCTAACATTTGTAGCCAACCTATAAAGGGCATAAAGCTAACTAGTAAAACTAGGGGAAGAACTGGAGATAATAATAGATTCGGATATAGAAGCGCTAGTAGGAATACAAGACATGGGAATAAAAAGCCCTATACAAAATAAGTAGTGACTAGGGTGTAGATATAAGAGATAGAAGTTCTAAAAATCCTAGAGAAAGTGGAAATAGAGGAAGCGAAGAATAAAGGAAAGTTAAATAACCCTCACCAGGGGTCCGCTACCTATTTATTATACAGTATAACTGCGGCAATACAAACCACTGCCTTGCAAGGCCCCTACTAGACAGTCTAGACCCAGAGAAATATTATATCCTTACTATATAAGAGCTATATTACAATACCTACACATAATTAATATACTGCCCCTAAGGATTCTAGCTCCTATATAAACCAAAAGCAGCTATACGTATGTGCTTTATAATCAGCAAGGCTATTAGCCTATCTTTATGGTTATAGTAAGCAGTTAACCTAGATATTGCAGTTATAACAATCTAGATATATAGGGGACTAGTACAAATTATTAATGTGTATAACCCTAGGGTTAAAGGGGTCCCATAAACAGAGAATATTATATTAGTAATAAGCTTACTAGAAACTAAAGGCATAGAGTTTATTCTATTAGGAGATATAAACCTCTACTACCTATAATAGAGGGGTATCTATATCGCTGCTAAATAATAGGCAGAGTGCCTACTAAGAGCTATAGATATCTGGGGCCTTAAGCTGGCCACTCCCCTAGGAGCAATTATATGGTAATAAGGCACCGCCAGAAGTATAATTGACCTTATATTTATAGATAATGGCCTATACCAGAGACTTAAAAGGTGTATCCCTAAAGAAGAATAGGCACTTATCTTAGACTATATCCCCATCTAGATATAGCTAGATTTGGATATTAAGGCGCAACTAAATAGTAAAAGATACGCAATAAGGAAGCTCAAGATAGACAGTTTCCTTAATACAGTTAAATAATAACTTTAAGACCTAGAAGAAATCCACCTAATACCAAATAAGCAAGGTGTTATGGGACACCCCCGTAACACCTTACACACGTCCACCTGTTTCCACCGACTGAACAACTGAAGACCAACCACGAGACGGCAATCTGACAGCAATCTGCCGTATTCCACCGCAATCTGCCGTCTCTACTGTTGGAGTTGCCAACTGGCAACTTTAAGGACCTCTAACTGCCGAATTCTGCTAAGTTTTACTAGAACCGCCACCTAAGCTTTACCCTACCTATGCGTAGCACAGTACCCGTTAACCTAGCAACTAAGCGAATATTATATACCCTTTTTCCCCTGTTTCCTACTTTTCTTTCCTTACGTAACGTCTTAACTTTATTATACAGTTTATATACATAGCTTAATAATATCTACTTCGCTATATATTATTATCGCTTATACTTACTCTGTAACACTACGTTGCGTTAACCCTATATACCACCCTCCAAAATATAGAACAACCCTAAAGCCCCTATAACAGCCGTTGGCATTATGTCCGCACTCTAAGAACAATTGGTAGAAATATAGAAGTTCTTTATAGACGCCCTCATATAGAACTAAGCCACTTTAACTTAATAATAAGCCAAATAAAAAGTACGACACTAGCAATTAATTAAAGACCTCTAAGAAGAAATCCGCACCCTTAAAATGCCTATATTAGGGCCCTAAGACCAAACACCATCTTTAAAGATAAACACGCGGAACGAGAGCCCTAAACCTATAGTAGTTACTTACCCTAAACCAACTACTGCACCGTAATAATCTAAACGACTACCAGACCCTCTAATATTTACTAGTAAATAATAAGAACTCCAATTATTCCTAAACTAGCTTAAAAATAAGCTAACTGGTAACGCTAACCGCTACCTAACTAAAGCTAACCAACTCTGCTACGCCCTAAGTTAATTAGGAGGAGATATAGCTGACCTTATTAAACCCCTTTAACTAAACTTAGTACTAAGCCTAATTATACTTCTTAAAGCTATATATAGTAACCCAAACCGCCAAGCTACTACTCAGAGAAAGATAAACCATATAACTTAAGGAATAAAAAGCTTCCTAGTATACTTCTCCAAATTCAACCATTACGTAAAAGAAACAGGCTAGAACAACTCTATACTAATTAACAGCCTTATTAAATCCTTAAGCCCCAAACTAAAAACCTCCCTAATAGGTATAGACCTACTAGGAGCTCTTAACGCCTACGCAAACATTATTAATAAATAATATAATAATATACTACGCCTAACACCAAAGTCCGCTCCTTAATATAATATAATAAACCTGTAAATGTCTACTAAGTTATTATCTTAGCCTAAGCACCCTAACGCTATAGATATCGACACTGGAACCCTAGGATACACCCTACTAGGGTCCTTTAAATAAGAATAACGTACTAAGCTAGGCCTCTGTTTTAAGTATAGAAGTAGCTCCTACCTCTTTAACTACTATTCCGTCCCTATGCCCTAACGCGAATTACAAACGGCTAACACTAGCAGCCGTTTACCGCATTAATCCTCTAGTTACTGTCCCCAATCTCCACCTAGTTCCAGCCCCGCATCTAGTAAGCACTACTTACAAGGACGAAGCTATAACTAATATACTATAAAAACTCCACCCCAATCACCTCCAAAAGGAAGGTCCCGGAGCTAAGTCGCTCTCCAAAACGGCGCTGCCTTAAGATCTCATTAAATGCTTTAGATGTTATAAACTCTAACTCTTAGGATTACAGCATAACTATTAACTGTTGTCTTTGGTAGAATAATTAATAGGTTAATGCTTAAGTCCTAATTAATATAGGAGCTAGTAGCACAGGATTTATTAACAAGATCTTTATATAAGATAATGGTTTTACTCTAACCCTCCTTAACCGGCATATTAATGTATTTGGATTTAATGGCAAACGCACTATCTTAGGCTATATTACCCACGTAGTATTCCTAAGACTCTAATACCTAAACCATAAAGAACTAATTAAGCTTTTTATTACCACTCTAGGTTACTTAGTAATACTTAAACAACCTTAGATAAAGCTATATAAGGTAACTATTAATTAGGACAACCTTAAGCTTCTATTTACCGCCTCCTATTACAAGCAGAAGTGCCTTATAACTCGCTATACAAACCCTAAACCAAAATCTAAAAAATCCACTAGGATCTATTAGTCTAAAATTTCCACTAATATCCACCTTGCACCTAAAAAGTCTACCTAATTCCACTAAGAACCTAAAAATTATACTAAACCATATAAACCAACCCTAACTACTATACCACCCCGAACCAAGCAGAAGCCTAAACTTAAGCTTAATATACAAAAGTACTAAAAGAACTGGTATTCTACTATAAAAAGGATACTTAAAGAACCCAAACCTAAATCTAATACTAACTCCATACCTAATACTAAACCTAAAGTTAAATAAGAAATAGTAGATAATTAAAAGAAAGTTACTAGCTAGTAACTCGCCCCCCTTTCTATAGATATTTATATAATTGGAGCTACCCTATTAGTATAACTCGCCAGGAAACCTAAATATACGATCTTTACTGTTATAATAGCCGATATTAAAAAGGCCCTAGCACCAAAGAAGCATACTAACCCTGCCATAAAAGTACTAGTATGCCATTATAAGCATCTAGAAGTATTTTTATAAAAGGAAGTTAATAAGTTAGTGGAGCACCGACTATATAACCACAAGATTGTATTTAAAGAAGGAAAACAACCAGGATTTGGACCCTTATATAGAATATCCCAAAATAAACTCTAAGTATTACGGAAGTACTTAAACGAACACCTAAATAAAGAATTTATTAGAGCAAGCTCTTCACCTATAGCTATACCTATAATCTTCATTAAGAAACCTAGCGGCGGTTTATACTTCTGTGTGGACTACTAAGCTCTTAACGCTATTACTATTAAGAATTAGTACCCACTCCTATTAATTTAAAAGATACTAAACTAATTAAGTAAGGCTCGCTATTATACAAAACTTAACCTTATCTACGCATTTAACCGCCTCTATATCACAAAAGGAGATAAATGGCTTATAGCATTCCGTACTAAATACGGACTATTTAAATACTTAGTAACGCCGTTCGGCCTTATAAATGCCCCAAGTTTATTCCAACACTTTGTAAATAATACCTTATAACCTTACCTGGACGTTTTCTGTACTACTTATATTAACAATATCCTGGTATATAGCAATAACCTAGCTAAATATAAGAAACACATTAACCTTATCTTAGAAACCCTACGTGGAGCTAGACTATAATTAAATATAGATAAATATAAGTTCTATAAAACAGAAGTTCTATACCTTAAACTTATTATCTCTATAGATAGCATATAAATAGACCTAAAGAAGATTAAAGTAATTATAAACTAGCAAGAACCTAAGAACGTTAAGAATATAAGAGCCTTTATAGGATTTGCTAATTTCTATTAACGGTTTATTAATAACTTCTCCACCTTAGTTTTACCTCTTATAGCTCTAACCTAAAAGGACAAAGCCTTTATCTTTAATAAGGAATGTAAAAAGGCCTTTACCTATCTAAAAGTTATATTCACTACCGTACCCGTACTCTAACACTTTAACCTAAACTAAAAGAGTGTTATAGAAGCTAACTCATCTAACTACGTCACTAGAGGCATTCTGTCTCAGTATAATAAAGAAGGGGTACTACACCCTATAGCATACTTCTTAAAATGACTAAGTCCAGCCAAATGTAACTATAAGATCTACAATAAAGAATTATTAGCCATTATTAGATGTTTTAAACAATGGCAACCTAAACTAGAAGGCGCTGGATTTCCAATTAAGGTCCTTAGCAACTATAAAAATCTATAGTACTTCACAACTATAAAATAGCTAAGTCATTATTAAGCCCGCTAGTTAGAATATTTATCTTAATTCCAATTCTTAATTATATACTACCTAGGCGTTTAAGGTTAAAAACCTAATGCCCTAACTTAATGTTTATAAGACATAATAGTATAGGAAGAAGCGCGCGCCTACTATAAACAAACCCTGCTTTATCCTAAATTATTTAATCCCCTGGCTAAAGACCTTACAGTATATGTCCTTAAAATAACTAATCAATTGATTAAACAGATTATAATTAATAAATACCCAAACAATAAGTTTATCTAAGAGACACTTAAGCTAATTTAAGATAGCGTTAGACGCTCTAAAAAGATCTCTCTAAGTAAATATAAAGTTCACAGAGACCGCTTGTACTACTAGAACCGCCTAATTGTCCCTAATTATAATAAACTTAAGCTTAAGCTCCTCAAACATATATATAACCTATTAGTAGCCGGCCACCTAGGCTAAGAAAAAACCCTAGAGCTACTTTAACGGGAGTACTACTAGCCAAACATATATAATATAATATAAAGGTACGTCTCTAGCTGCTATACCTGCTAACAAGCCAAAGCTTTGCATAAGATATACAACGGCTTTTTAAAGCCACTGCCTATTCCGGACCAAAGATAGAAGGATATCTTAATTAACTTCGTTGTTAATCTCCCTAAAAGTAAAGGCTGTACGAATATTATGGTAGTTATAGACCAACTATCTAAAATAAGACACTTAATTGCCTACCCTAATATATTAGCACCTACTATTGCCCAACTGTTCCTAGATTATATATAGAAACTCTATAAACTCCCCAAAACAATCGTCTCTAATAGAAGCCGCCAGTTTATCTTAGTATTTTAAAAAGAACTAACTACCCAACTCCATATTAAAGCACTATTGTCTACGGCATATTACCCAGAAATGGATGGTTAAACGGAACGTGCAAATACTATAATAGAACAGTATATTTAGATATACACGTCATATCTATAGGACAACTAGATAGACTAGCTTATATTTACTGAGTTTACTACAAATAACTCCGTCTTAGAAACCACAAAGGTCTCCCTATTCCTAGCTAATTATGGCTAGCACCCGCGAATAGGTTTTAAACCCTTTAATAATATTCCTTATCCAGCTTATTAGGCCTTATAAGTTACAGAAACAAACGAATTCGTAAAGAAAATGGAAGAACTATAGAAGTTCCTTACTAATAAAATAACATAGGCCCAGTCTGTTTATAAAGCCGTAGCAAATAAGAACCGAACCCTAGCACCAGCTTATTAAATTAGTAACTTTATCTAGCTAAACGCAAGAAATCTAAATATAAAACAACCTATTAAGAAACTTAATTAGAAGAACACTGGCCCTTATAAGGTTAAAAAAGTTGTCTTTCCTTATACCTACTAACTAAAGCTCCCTAATACGGTTAAAATCCACCCTATATTCTATACGTTAGTCCTCCGCCCTACCACCCCTATATTAGACGCCCTGCCTAGACAGATCTAAGACCCTCCCCCACTAGTTAAAGTAGATGGTAAGGATAAGTACCTTATTAAAAGAGTTAACAATATTAAGTATAATAAACGGAAACGTAAATATATATACCTTATAAAATAGAGAGGTTTTACTGAACCCTTATAGGAACCTACCGACTCTATAGGACTTATATAAGCCGCAGAAGACTTTTATAAACTCTACCCAGAACTACCACAGCCCTATCTCGCAGATGCTTAAGTTTAAAGGGGGGGTACTGTCATAGGACACCCCTATAACACCTTATATACGTCCACCTGTTTCCACTAACTAAATAACCAAAGACTAACTATAAGACGGCAATCTAATAGCAATCTGCCGTATTCCGCCATAATCTGCCGTCTCTATTATTGGAGTTGCCAACTAGCAACTTCAAGGACCTCTAACTGCCAAATTCTACTAAGTTCTACCAGAACCGCCACCTAAGCTCTACCCTGCCTGTGTGTAGTATAGTACCCGTTAACCTAGCAACCAAGCGAACGTTATATACCCTTTTTCCCCTATTTCCTACTTTCCTTTCCTTACGCAACGTCTTAACTTTATTACATAGTTTATGTACATAACTTAATAATATCTACTTCGCTATATATTATCATCGCTTATGCTCACTCCGTGACATAAGGCTTATTAGCCACCCCTAAGGAAATTAGCCAAAGACTAGAAAGGATCCAGGTAGTAATTAAAAATAGGCTAGAAGAGCATTGCCCGGTCTTAAAACCAGGCCCCTACGCGCGACACGCATAGTCCACATAATACGCGGTTTTTGTAGCTAGCCAATAACGAGCAAGAAGGAAATATATAAGCAGCCATAACCCTAAAGACGAAAGATAATACAAAGATATAAGAAACCAGCTAAAGAATACCCTAAAAAAAGAAGCAAGAAATAACTAGAGACGGTTTATAAACAAATATACTATTAACCTAAGCATCCCCTATAATAAGGGCCTTTAGACCATAGCAAGATAGGTAAAGAAAAAGGTGGGACGCCTAGTAAAAGACCTATACCTACTACCCCTATAAAGAGCAGGCGAACTATAGGCTATAAGCAATAATAATAAGAAGGCGAAGATCCTTATAGAAAGATTTTTCCCCTAACTAGCTCCAGTAGACCTTAGTAATATTACTAGTAAAACACTAGTAACTTACCTAAGGGTTAACAGCAATATAACAACTAAAGAAATGGCTAGAACCATTAGTCGCCTTTTAAATAATATAGCACCAGGACTAGATGGGATCCTAAATAAAGCCTTAAAGACCTATAGTCCACTTATAGCACCTTAGCTTGCAGATATAGCTAGAGCATGCTTTATAATAGGCTACTACCTATAACTTAGAAGATCTATAATAACGGTTATCTTATAAAAAGAAGGTAAAGCAGACTACTTAATCCCAGAAAGCTACCGCCTTATTGCTTTAAAAAACACCCTAAGCAAGATCTTAGAAAAGGTTATAGCGGACTATATAGCAGATATAGTAAAGGAACACGTTTTACTACTACAAAGCCAAATAGGGGCAAGAAAGAATCGCTTAACACTATTAGCACTTACACTACTCACTACTACTATTAAAACTGCATGGGCTATGCACAAGGACTTTATAGTATTAATGCTTAGCCTAAACATTAGTAGCGCCTATAATAATATACCCTATAAGCGCCTCCTATACATCCTTAGGGTAAAGGGCTTCCTAAAATAGATTATATAATTTATTTAAGGGTTTATAGGCTAGAAAAAGATATTACTGGTCTTTAGCGAATACTAGAGCCCCCCTATTACAGTTATAATAGGTATACTATAAGGATCACCTCTTTCGCCTATACTCTTCTTTTTCTTTATAAGTAACTTACTTAACACCTTTAAAAAAGGGGCGACCTAAGGGATAGGCTTCGTTAACAATATAAACCTAATTATATATAGGCCAATAGCCGCAAAAAACTATAGAATACTAGAGAAAGCCTATAACACCTATATAGAATAGGCAAGATGACATAGAGTCTAATTCTTACTAGAGAAATACCAGCTAATCTATTTTATAAGAAAACGCAACTAATCTATAGATCTCTAGTATATAATCTATATCTAAGGCTTTAGGGGTTAACTAGTTTAGGGCCTAAAGGTATTAGGAGTATAGGTAGACAGTAAGCTCTAATAGAGCGCATATATAGTATAAGTAGCCTATAAGGGCCAAGCACAGTATATTATATTATCCAGGATCATTAATTCTATATAGGCTTTATACTTCCAGAGGTCACGCCTACTATACACAGCAGTTGTCCAGCTAACTATAACATATAGATCCAGTGTTTAGGCCATTAGAGAAACTAAAAAGGGCCCCCCTAAATTACTCTTTAAACTACTCTAAAAGGTCTAAATAGCCTGCCTCTGGAGCATAATAGGTAGGTATAAGTAAACAGCCACAGTACTACTTAAGAAGGAAGCTAATATTCCCCCCCTATAACTATATATTAAAGCCGCTATAATGCAAAGGGCGTAAAGTAAACGCAACTCTAATGTTATAAGGTATATCAAGACACGCCTAAATAAACTATAGAGGGACCCTAAGGCGCCTTATAGGAGAACAAACCAACAACCCTAAAGTAGGGAAGAGATATTAGAGAAATAGGTAAAGAAAGTAGAAGAAGAATAGTGCTGCATTAGGGCCTAGGCCTATATAAAGGAGGAAGGGAAACGCATAAAAGGCCAGTAAAGATAATAGCAAAAAAGAGAAAGGAGCTAAAGTAGAGTATAAAAAAATACTAGGAAACCATCTTCTGTAATATAATACTGGTTGGACTAATACTAGAGAGGTATATAGGAGTTAAAGATATAGAGGCTAACTTAGGCAAGAGAAACCTAAGCTATAGCATAGTTAATGCTATAGGGGGTAAATACTTAAAAGCTCTAAGAAGGCCTAATAAAGGTAGAAAATATAATAGCAACACTTTTAAGAATAGGGATAATAGGACTAAAAGATTAGCTCTACTAGGTAGGTGTCCTAGTAGGCAGCCTAAGATATAAATATAGCTAGTTAAGACAGACACTAAAATATATAATACTGTTATGCCCCCTATACACTAACTAAGAAGCTATACTCTTAGTAGCTAGTATAGAGAACTATAACACATTACTCTTAATATAAAAAGGTCTTAAGGCGGTTACCTAGTGGCTTATTAGCTAAAATGTACTAGACCAGTTTTAGGTTATAAAGGAAATAGTAATAGAAGGTAAAGGGGCGAGTAATAGGCGCCCCCTAATGACTCTACAGTAGTAAAGTAAAGTTTGCAATACTAGCGCGTCTGTAGGCTTGTTACGGCAGCAGTGGTTCCCAAGGAGGTCAAAAAGTAAGGTAGTAGAGCACCACAGGTGACTCGCAGGCGCCTCGTAGGCGAGTCCCAAAAGGCGGGGAGACGGATCACAGGGTTTTCTCAAAAGAGTTTTCTCCCCACATGTATATAAGGAGTAGTCCGCGTGGGCCCAATAGGGATCCAAATCGGACGTTAAGCAATGAATAATAATATAAATGTATACGTCTATATACCTATATATCTATATAAAGCCCTATATAAGGCTCCGCACAAAGCTCTACACGAAGCTCTACACAAGACTCTATACAAATCTCCATACGAAGCTCTGCACGAAGCTCTGCACGAAGCTTTGCGCAAAGCTCTGTACGAAGCTCTGCACGAAGCTCTGCACGAAGCTTTACGCAAAGCTCTGTACGAAGCTCTGCACGAAGCTCTGCGCGAAGCTCTACACGAAGCTCTGCACGAATCTCTGCACGAATCTCTACACGAAGCTTTGCACGAAGCTCTGCACAAGGCTCTACCAGCCCTACATAATGCTCTATTAAAGCTCTGCACAAGGCTCTACCTAAAGCTTACCCCCTTCTGCAAAGCAAATCTATACCTACTAGCAGTCCTTGATTATTATTTAAAGCTAGCTTATTAGTTTAGGTACTCTAGCTGCGGTAAGAAGAGGGCGGTGGGAGGGGTACGGCTGCTACGACTTAGGGTCGTCGGGCGCGATAACGAGACAACGAATTGGAATCGGGCAAATCGGGCAACGTAGTCTTCTTCGCCAGGTTTGATTTGGTAATTCTGGCCATCAGGAATAGCTTAGGGAGCTGTGGAAGTTGAGACAATTTGGCTCAAAGTAGGTGTATATAGGCCTAAATACCCCGCGCGGGACTAACAAAAATCCGAACCGTGTACCAGACCTTCTAACGAAGGTCTTGCCAAAAGCGGTTAGCGTCTTGGCAAGATAAGCCTTGGCAAGAAGGTCTGGGAACGAGACAACGCGACCGCAAAAGTCTCAACGCTTAGTTATAAGAATCCTGCTATTCCTAATATGGCTGCAAGCGTTGGTGCGCGGTGGCGCACGGTTGCGCCTCATAAACTGTGGCGAAGCAGATCCATTAGCTACAACCCATTTGTCATGTCACCGCTGGGGGGTGAGGCAATCGTCCGCACTGCTTTCTAGAGGCAGGTAACTTCGTGTCACTCGTGTGGAATCAACTCCTCACAATTGCCTTAGTATTCCCGATAAGAGGATTGGAGGAATACGCCTCGCCAACGCGAGGTGAGTATTACGTGCAGAGATTACGTAACAAATACTGGTCCAATCCTCCTGATATACTCGTCGGTCGGAGGGATGTGGTGCTGACGGTGGTAGTGATATCAAAAATGGATTACAGAAACTCGGTTTTGCTACAAACTCGAATCCAGAAACCACATATGCTAATTTTGATAGGCTGTGCAGCTGTTTGGTTAGTTCCATGGTTTTGACTGGCGGAGAGGACTTGAGGAACGTCATCGGGTGGCTAAGTCCAGGCAGCAGTCTTGGCTAAGACTTACATGAAACGTAAATGCAACCAATTATATCCAATGCAAATCTGGCTGTTCCCCATTGTGGGCAAAAGTTAGCGCTTAGAAAGGAAGCATGTGTGTAAAAATTCGCTAGGGTTTCTGATTCAACTGGTATTCACACCAATCTTGGCCAGGCCTTGGCACCCTCTGTGGTAATCCTGCCGCTTTAACGTCCCTCACTGCGTGGCGGAAATCCCCCCGTGCCGGAATAAATCTATCGTTTAGGTATCTCAACTCTCTCCCTCGCGATTCTATCAAGTTATAATTAAAGTTTTATTATTTTTAGACATTTCTCCTTAGGAAACTAGTGTGCAGCCAAAAAAATACAGCGCTCTAGATCATGCTGTTAATCGTTCCTTTCAGAGCATCCAGAACTGCATTAGCTTTACACCCCTGCTGCACCACGACTATCTACAAAATTTCAAACTTCGGAGCATTGAATCAATAGTTCTGTAACGGGAGAAGATAGCTCTAAGCTTTAAAGACACTTTGCCCTTGAAAGTATGCACTCCGGATTTATCCGTGCGAAGGGATCTGCAGTGTGTCTTGGCATGAGGGGTTTAACGCGCTTACGTAGTGCGGTATCGGATATTTCGCTGGTATACTACGCTATGCCTTACTGACTCAAGGTGTGGCGCCCTTCCAGAAACATCTATGGACGGTCACGTGCCCGCTATTTTTGGCCGCCGAGCGTGCGCGTTTCGTTGTTGCCTAGAGCTGTCTCTCATGCCTTTCCTGTAACGATCACAGAGCGTACCCGTGACGTTTTGGTTTCGTCAACTCAACCAATACCACCTCGCTAGCTAGGTGGCTGCCAGCACGGTGCACAGCCCAGCAAGGAACACAGAAAATTTTAACTAGCAAATCGCTAACAAAACCAAAAATTGGTCAAAAAATTTAAAAACCTAATAATAAACTATAGACTATATAAATAGTATAATTAAACTTGCTAAAACTCTTTATTATTACTATCTTTTTATACCTGCTTACTTTTTAAAGTATAGAAATCTACTATATTTTTATAAAATCTAAAACTATAAAAATCTTAATTATCTCTCTACTAAAAAATAAAGATTTTATTCCTAGAGAAAGTTTAATATTTAAAAAGTGAATAAGTATAAAGAGATAGGACTTTTTATTATTTCTACTAACTTAGATTATAATAATATATACTATGTGGTTTATTATCTTAGTTTTAAGGGATTTTTGGTTTTGTTAGCAATCGCTAGTTAAAATCGGCTGGGTTCCTTGCTGGGCTGTGCACCGTGCTGGCAGCCACCTAGCTAGCGAGGTGGTGTTGGTTGAGTTGACGAAACCAAAACGTCACGGGTAAGGCTTCGAATATCTCGAACTCGAGCAGCAATGTTCGCCTTCCAAGCCAAGATTGTGAAGGATTATTCTGAAGAGGGCTTCTTCATTGTCCAGCTCTCCGAGATTAATAAAATCACGCTTTTCGAACATACGTGGCGATCCCTTCAAGCTCGAGCGCCGGAGGCAGAGCAAATTGTGCAAAGACTGGTCACTTACATTCCGCAAGCTACCAAAATGTTATTGCCGAAGGAGTATGCATTATCTAAGGCTCCTCTTAAACTGGTGTTTTCACGCGATGCTTCCATTGTTAGCGACCTTTCTAAGGAGGTTACTTCTTACATTGCGGTTAGCTACCTTTGGCATGACAAGGAGAAATCCAAGTGGGAGCAGGCAGGCAAGGGCGCCACAATGCATCCTTGGCCTGTCCATGGAGCTTTTGTGAAAAGCATCCTAGATCTTCGACAGTCGGCAGACGAAGGAGTTTGGATTGATCAGCTCTGCATCAACCAAGAAGATGAGGAAGAAAAACACACCAGCATTGGTACGATGGATGTCATATATCGAGCCGCCCGTCAGCTTGTTATTTTGTTGAATGATGAGGTAGCAGAGGTCCCTCAAGAGGAAGAACGTCTGATAGACAAGTACTGGAGTATCGTATGCGAAGGCAAAACCATGGAGGAATGGGCTGTGTCCGATGAGGACTACGAACTTATGCGATCTACATTTCTCCGGATACTCAGCTCCCGATGGTGGACGCGCGCTTGGTGTGCCCATGAATTCCGAGTTAGCCGACATTTTGCAAGTCCCGACTGTCGTAATTTTCCCCGCTTCAGGGCCTTAAGCCCGACCGGCAGACATTGTGTCCGTATTCCTGCTATACTACTGTCAGCTTTCCAGAGCTACTTGGAGCGCAACAAGGCACGCCCTAGTCTGCGAACAAACAAGGAGTTCTCTTCAGCTTCACAACTCTTCTGGGGAGTCGCACGGCCATCCATGGTACAAGTGATCAGCGATCGTGAACACTTCAAGGAAACGGTATTTGACAGCAAGTCTATCTTGCCACAAGTCTTATACATTGTTGACCACAATGCGACTATCACCAACGACAAAGTCCAGATTTCGATCAATGTACTCGGTCTCCCGCTCTTTTGGGGTCCTTTATACCGCTATGAGAGGGACGAGCAAGTTGTTTTCCTCTTTTCGGTATTTTCACTAGCGGTTGGAGAGATATCACTTTTAGCCTACAATGGACCAAGCATCGGTATTCCAGCAGAAAACGGGACGATATGCTTCTCATGGGCACGCAGACCTTTATCCCTCGGCACCCACAATCGCACTGCAACGTTACTGGACAAAGATATAGGAATCTCTTCTGCACAATTTGAATATCTAGATATCAATCTCCTTCTTCTCAAAAAGCCATCTTTTACGCTATCAACAGAAAGCCTTACCGTTGCGGATCAGATATTATCCTCAAGTGGTCTATATGAACGCATCCTACCGATAGAACATCCAGCTGACGCTGCGTATTTCAGAGACGTAAGCGGCAGGCATTCTGAGAAGTGGAGGGTAGCGCTGCAGCGGCTCGTTGCAATGATTCTGGATGGGGGAATTCGAAATCTGCTCTCCGTCGGGAAACACCTCAGGGAGACGGTCTATCCAACTTTTTTTTCTACTGGTACTAAAGTTGTCTACAATGATCCGGAACTTGCCGCCGCAGCGAGTACGCTACTCCTTTACTTACGTAACTGTACTGGGCTGCCATTTTCTGCTCATGAAGAACTTCAAGGAGACATTGAGATGGCCAAAGAGGATTTTTGGGATGAAGATTTCTTGACAAGGTCAACAATAGACTTACTTGCTATAATGTCGGATCGCCGCTTTCCTATCCTGGCTACTGCCTGTCGGATACAACTCGATGAAGGAGGCACTCAAGGATTCACTAACTTCTGGCCCGAGAGTTTTCAGTACGCTATTCCGGTTTGTCTTTCGGGAAAGGAGTGGGCTAGCACGGAGCGGCTTTGGATTCTCGAGTCCGTACAATCGAGGAACGGTAGCGGAAATGATTGGAGGATCTTTGAGAAGCAACTTCTCATTGGTTGTGGTGATCTTGTTCCTGACGGAACACATATAGTTAAAAGGGAGAAGCAGAGAGTGTTTGGGGGTCCTCTATCCTGGGAAACGGTGAGGAGCGAAGATAATATAAACATTCCCCATTTGTAGCGTTGTATGTAGATATATAGAAATTCCTTTTCTTTCCACTTTGATACTGAATGTGGTAATTAGGAGCTATGTACCTTTAACAAGATAGTGCTGGAACTACGAGGGACTAGGACAACGAATGTTGACGGCGAAATGGTTCCCAGTCAGTGCGACCCGTACAGCTCGTACGTGCAATTGATGGAAGGTGTGCCACGTGACTCACCTCCCAATTAGGTTTGGGCTCTTCTTGGCTGCCGAGAGCTATCCCTTAACCCGTCAAGGCCCTTAGCGTAAGTGGTCCGTGCGGAAAAGCTTCGTATTTCTAAGAACGGCTGCTTGATTCGGCCGATTTAATTGGTAGGCTCTTATCGATACCGTAAGGACCAAT